>Ga0209231_1000162_pt1 | contig 47953 bp, 44 predicted proteins | sample Deesub45470m_DNA_FD_188086 | JGI IMG/M metagenome (GOLD analysis project Ga0209231, IMG submission 188086) | Deep subsurface microbial communities from North Pacific Ocean - 450_OLKR46/470m Metagenome (SPAdes) (version 2) | ecosystem: Environmental > Terrestrial > Deep subsurface > Unclassified ... | reverse complement strand
GCTTTTCCGTCCATTCCTGCGAAAGGGTCGACATGGGGTAACCTCCGGGGTTGAAGTCCTACTCGGAGGCCAGCTTAGCCGGTGGTGATGTCAGGAACAAGATGGGGTCGGTTGACGGTTACTCTCCAAAGATACTTTTGACCGGGAGGCCTCTGCTCTAAGCAAACTGGAAACGGCCCTGGATCGGTGGGCGGAGCAGAGCGGACTGACGCGAACGGAGGATCTCAGGGCTGGCATCGATCAAACCCGGGACCATGCAAAAAACGAGCTGCATGGAAATCGCGAAACCAGGGCCTATTCGGACCCGGCAGGCCTAATTGGATCCCTCAGCAATGACCGTTATCAACTCGCGGCCCAGTTGCAATTCGAAACCGGAGCTCGAATTCACGAGATAGGGCAGATCCGGGAATCCCAACTCAGGGGCATTCAGGAGATTGACGGCCAAGCCTATGGAGTCATCCATCTGGATAAAGGGGACACCAAGGGATCGCTCGCGCGGGACATACTGATGCCGGTGGCCACATACCAGCGCACCGAGGCCGAGGTTCATAATAGCAAGTTGATTTTCAGCCATCGGGATGGCGGGGATGTGAAGGCTTTCAGAATTGATCAGGACAGCTACAGAGACGCCCTGAAAACAGCGGCGGAGATTACTGGCCAAAAATACTCAGGCTCCCATGGGCTACGGCACAATTTCGCGCAGAACCTTTTCGCGAAGCTGCTGAATGAAGGGCGTTCCCACAATGCCGCATTAAAGGAAACCAGCAGAGCTATGGGCCACCACCGCAGTGGAATCACCCTGGTGTACCTGCGGTAGACGGACTGCAGATGGCGCGGCCGCAGGCCGCGCCCGCGATTTTTGCAGTTAAGCCGAGGTTGTTGAGGCTCCATCTTCTGCTTGTTTCTCTCCAACGGTGGATATTGAGGGGGTAGTCGGAACGTATTCCATTAGGTCACCGACGGAGCATCCGAAATATTCACAAAGTTTATCGATGTTTTTGGTGGTGGTTATGAAACCAGGCTTGCTTGCAATTCGTGACAGTGTCGTCCGGTGAATTTTGGTCTTGGTAGCAATTGCCTCCAGGGTGATGTGACGTTTTTGGTGGAATTCCAGGTCTGCAATGCGCTCCTTCATCCGAAATCGTATCATGCGGATCTCCATGAAATTGGAATTTTTACAAATTTGTGAGGTTCTCTTGAACAAAGTTACCACTAAAATAATTTTATGTCAATTTTTACCCCGAATGCGCTTGACAGGAAACGAACCCTTGGTATCCTTTTTACAAACGTGCACCACAGCCGCATATCGGGTCGTGTTGCAACAACCAAGGAGGTCATTATGTCGATCCAGGAACTCATCAGAAACGGGGCAGGCAAGTTTTCCGGCATCTTCCGCACACACCCTTCGAGGCGTGAGCGGGCAGAAAATGGCGTCCGATATATTCGGTTCGGGCTTTTGGATGACACGGGCCACAAGGTACGAGCCCGTGGCTGGGACAATTGCTACTTCGGCCCAGGGGAAATACCCAAGGGGTGTCGGCTCATGGTGAGGGGGCGGCTGAAGTACGACCGTGAGCACTGGGTCGCAGATATTTTCCAGGCGGAAATCCTCCCAGAGGATCAAGCCAGCCAGCCTATTCTTGCCGTTGCTGCTCTGCAGTTGGATCCCAGACTTCAACGTATCGTAACAGGATTAACTCTGGCGCCGCTGCGGGATTTTGCTGGATCCGTGCTTTCCGACCCGTGCATCGGACCTCGGTTTCTCATGGTTCCGGCGAGCAGAAATCATCACCACAATTTTCCCGGCGGTCTTCTGCAGCACAGCCTGGAATGCGCACGCATCGTGGCGAGCTGCCCTGGGTTTGGACGGTTCGAGAGGGAAGTGGGGATCGTTGCTGCACTACTGCATGATGTGGCTAAAATCCGGACTCACCAACTGGATGGACGGATGACGCCTATGGCGTGGCTGGTTGGCCATGACAATATGACCCTTGAGGTGCTAGCCGGGCATCTGTCCGCCTTGGACAGAACCTGTGCGGATGCGGCCCATGCACTGCGGCACATCTGGAGCTGGCTGGGAGAGAGACATCCCCGGCGTCCTTCCCTAATCGGCATCGCTAACCTGGTCTCGATGGCGGACCAGCTCAGCTGCCATCTCAATGTGCAGCAACGGGCATTCGACGGAAGGCTGGATTGGATGCGCATCGGTGAACTTGGGGGTCGGCGGTACTTCCGCCCCAGCCCGGCGCTACGCGACATTGAAATTAGGCCAGAGGTAGAGCACCGACCCGAGCCAGGCGAGAACGATAAGGACGAGTAAGGGGGCGAACGTAACCACCGCGTACCAAACCTCAGCCCTCTGCCTGATCGGAATCGTGCGGCAACCTGCATTTTGCGGGAGCTGGAACCATGAAGCATGCTTGGCATCGTAACGTTACGATGATGATAACGGTACGGTTATCATAACAACACGATAACGAAGGGACAGGAGGCAGAGATGAAGAAAGTGGTAGATCTCAAAATGGTCAAGAGGGCGATTAAAGATCTGGAGGAACAGGGCGAACCTGTCACCCCTCGCAAGATTTTGGCGATCACCGGGGGCAGCATGACGACCGTCCTGACGCTGATGCGAGAGGCGCAGCAGCAATTAGCCGCCGCGGCGCTGGTTCCGAACAAAAACCTGCCTGAAAACATTGCCGACGCCATCCAGGGCCACGTCACCTCGCAGGTTGTTGCCGCCATCGCTCAGGTGAAGGCTGAGCTGGCGGCTGCCCGGACCCGAGAGGATCAGACCCTGCTGGCCCTTGAACAGGCCGAAGAGCAACTGGAGTCATTGCAGGCAGAATTGCTCCGAAACGGGCAGGAAACCGATAGTATTCGGCTGCAGGCAGAGAAATCGGCCGCCGCCGCCGAGCAGGTGATCGAGGGATTGCGCAGGCAGCTGGCTGATCTGCGGGCCGAGCAGCGGCGGCTTGTCGAGGCTGGCGAGGCGGCAAGAACCGGCCTGGCTATGGCGGACCTGGAACGGAGGAAGGCGACGGAGGCTGCGGAAAAATCCGAGGCCAAGGCTGCCGAACTTCAGACGAAATACGAGGCCCTCCTCGGCCAACATGCCAATTTCGAAAAACGGCTTGCGGCTGAAAAGACCGCCGCGGAGCTTCGAGCAGCCCAGGCGGAGCAGAAGGTTCTGGAATGCAATTCTCAGTTGCAATGGCTCGAAAAGGCCATGACCCTCCAGGTTGCCGAAGCGAAGGAGGACGGCAGCAAAGAGAAGGTAGTTTTGAGGGACCGGTTGCGGGTCGCTGATGAAGCACTGGCAAGGGCAGAAGAGAGGGCCGTACGGATGGAGACAGAGCTGCGGGATTTGCGGAAGCCAGCTCAACTCGAGACGGATAAGGCGGTAAATGATTAACCGCCCAAGACCATACAAAGTCCCGTGGATTTATCCCTGCCCTCCTTCAATAGGTGTCCTGGATGACCCATGGAATTTCGAGTGTGATATCACGTAATATCATAAAATATTCGTTATTCCGATACGTTATAAAGATGCACTTGAAAATAATGCTTTCAATTTAATCCAAAGCTTGCTATAATGCGTTAACTTTTACCATCCTGGCCATCAACCAAGGTGGACTCTCTGTCGAGACATACGCAGTTTTGTCTGTGGTTAGGCAAGGCCTTTTTGGCCGTTGCCGAAATTTTCCTCCTGGGAACTTTCTGGGTGTCCTGTTCCGGCCCTTAAGGCTGTCGGGCATTCAGTCTTCCTTCTCTTTTTGCGGCATCAGTCCGCGGGCGCTTTTCAAAGTGTTCAGCGGTTTTTTTGTGCCGAAAATCTGCGCCACCCTCCCCTGCCATCAAATCATCCATATCCTTTTACAGCTGAGGGGCATGAGCCTGAGACTGATATCATTCGGTTTCTTTTTATATAAAAACTGCAGAGAAGTCGACAGGTTACGACGATTTTTTCTTGAAAAAATTAGATTAATTGATAGCATTAAACTGCGCTCTTCAGAGGGGTGAACATAAAAGCCTACAGCACGGGCTCAGCAAAGGCATGACTTGGCGGGCATTGCCCGGCAATTTAACTTGAACTTTTAAGCGCAATAGGATCGAGGGTATTTCGCGCAGACCCCCTGGATCCAATTACTTCAATTTGACATCTGGCGGCACCAGACCGCGAGCGGGGAAAATCTCGTTCAGCGGTTTTTTTGTCCCTAATTTGCAGCTAACGAGCCCGGCCAACAAAAGGATGAACAATTACCCCACGATCAAGTACGCAGCTGAAATCCTCATTGTGAGGGGCATTGGCTTTGTCACAAACCGCGCCCGACCAGGAGGGGAACGGACTTTTTAAGTCCGTAGGGAGACAATTTTCCCGAGTCCCAACCAGGGCATTCAGATGGAAAACAACAAGAAGGCACACAAGGGTAAAAAACATCAAGGCGCGGAGAACGCCGGGGAGTCAAGTGGAACAACTGAGATGAAGGTCATTTTCGACTTCGATTTGCCCGAGGGTTCGGTATGCAACGAAGAGCTTAGGTTGGTTCAAAATTTCTTGGGCGACCTGATCAAAGAATTTCTTAACGACAACGAAAGGATGGTGAAATCATGAAAGTTGCACTCTATGCCAACAGAAAAAATACCGTACAAGCTGAAAACGGACCGACAATTCCCGATCGGTTACTGAAAATGCGGGAGTGGTGTCGCCAAAAGGACTACACCGTGGTTGTTGAATACGTGGAAATCGAAACGCCCACTACCGATGCCCGCGGGCCTGTCTTCCGGCAAATGACCGATGATGCATGCACCTCCCCTCCCCCCTATGATGCAATCATCCTGAACTTCAGATCCATTTTCAGAGATGTCTCCGATCTTGGCCGTTATAAGAATTTTCTGGATAAATACGGCGTGCGGGTCCTTTTGGCCAACTGCGACCAGGGAAATACAAGGGAATTATCAAGGAAAATTTTGGCCATTTTTGATGAATATCAGCGCAGTGAACACGCCAAAGCTACCCTTCAGGGGCTGAAGGACAACGCATGTTGTGGTTACTTTAATGGATCTAAACCTCCCTTTTGTTACAGTGCTATCGAAGTCGAAGCCACCGTTCAAAAAACTGCGACCCGAAAAAAACGTCTCGTCATTAAACCGGAAGAAGCCGCAGTTGTGCGCCAGATTTTTGAGCTCTTCACCAAAGATGGACAAGTACAACCGCTTGACACCACCCAAATTGCCGCCCAACTGAACAAACTTGGGATCACTCGTCGAGGCACCCGATGGAGCAAGAAAACTGTGACCGACTTACTTAGCAATTCGGCCTATGCTGGCCGATACTATTTCAATACTCGGTCGGCCAAAACCCGTGCCCTAAAAGACAGGGAAGAGTGGATTCCTGTGGAAGTACCTGCAATAATTGACCAGTCAGTATTTACAAAAGCCAGTCAACTTCTTGCACAATTATAAGAAACGAAAGGATATCACATGATCGTTGCACTATACGCCAGGGTATCAACTGTTCGGCAAGCCGAAAAAGATTTATCAGTCCCGGACCAATTAAATCAAATGCGGGAGTGGTGCAAACGGCATAATCATACGATTGCAGTGGAATACGAAGAACTCGGCGCCACGGCAACCGACGATCATCGCCCAGCATTCCAGCAGATGATTGGGGAGGCCAACTCCTCCCCCCCTCCTTTTGAGGCTATTATCATCCATAGCCTTTCTCGCTTTTTCCGCGATGCTCTGGAGTTTGGTATTTATGAGCGAGGCCTAAAAAAGATTGGGGTTCGAGTGCTGTCAATTACACAGGAAACCAGCGACGATCCCTCCGGAGAAATGGCCAGGAGAATTTTCAATGTTTTTGACGAATATCAGTCCAAGGAAAACGGCAAACACACCTTGCGGGCGATGCAGGAGAACGCCCGGCGGGGGTATTTCAACGGATCCTCTCCCCCATTTGGCTACCAGGCGGTTTCCGTCGATGTTCCCGGGCGAAGGGGCAACAAGAAACGTTTGGAGGTCGACCCGCAGGAAGCTGCCCTTGTCGAGAAGATTTTCGGCCTCTATATTTCGGGCCACAGAGGAAAAATACTTGGGTTTGTCCAGATCGCCGCCCACCTGAATGAAGAAAAAATGTACCGGCGCGGCAAGCGGTGGAGCAAATCGTCCATTGCTGACCTTCTGACAAACCCGGTTTGCCTCGGTGAGTTCTACTTCAACAAATGGCAAAATAAAACCGGGAAGGAAAAAGAAAAATCCGAATGGATTCGGATTGAACTGCCCCCGCTTATCGAGCTCAGCACTTACAACCAAGCCAGGGAATTGCGCAACGCACGTTCCCCTGAAAAAGTACCACCTCGAGTCTTGAGCTCTCCGATCCTATTGACCGGGCTGCTCAAATGCTCCTGCGGGGCCAGCATGACCCTTGCAACAGGGAAAGGTGGAAAATACCGATATTACAAATGCACCTCCCGCCAAAATTCAGGCACAGCCGCATGCACCAGCCGCAATATCCCGATGAAAAAGCTCGACCAGATGATTCTCGAAGCAATCGGGGAGAAAGTCTTCACGCCGGATCGAATTGCCCTCATGCTCAAGGAGTTCCGGGAGCGGCTCAAAAATTCCCGCAGCAAGCATGACGAAGCGTTGCACCGGATCAAGAAGGAACTGGACAAGGTTCAACAGGCCACCGACCGACTTTATGAAGCGATAGAGCTGGGGTTGGTGCCCCTGGATGACACCCTGAAAAACAGGGTGGAGCAACACAATGCAAAACGGCAGGATCTTTTGACGGAAATGGCAGGGCATACCCGGCAAAAGGAAATACCGCCTATTGAACTCGCACCAAAAACCGTCCACGCTTTCTGCAACAATCTCAAGGAGAAACTTAGCGACAGGTCGGGCCACTTTGGCAAGGAATACCTGAGATTACTGGTGGAAGAGATCAGAGTCGAAGGGGAGGAGATTCGCATTCGCGGTGGATATGCGGCGTTGGCGGGTATGCTGCAAAAAACAAAAGTGGGCCTCCTTGACGGAGTGCCCACTTTTGGGGGTTCTTGGCTCCCCGGGCCGGATTCGAACCAGCGACAGGGTGGTTAACAGCCACCTGCTCTACCGACTGAGCTACCAGGGAATGTTCGACAGGTGCGGAATATACGAAATAGACCGGTTGATGTCAAGGGTTTTTGCCCCGTTAACGGCCACCTTTTTTCAAATCGATAAGGATATGCTTGGCTACGGCTTTGAGGGTTTCGAAAACCCCTTCGCCGGTGGTGGCGCAGGCGGTGAAATCGGGCACTCCGTTGGGGTTGATCAGCTGCCGCAATTCTTCGATCGGAGTAATGTTGGGCAAATCGATCTTGTTGTACTGAATCACGAAGGGCAGTTTTTCAAGTTGGTAGCCTTGCTCCTCAAGGTTGTCCTTGAGGTTTTCAAGGCTCTCGATATTGGCATCGAGGCGCTCTTCCTGAGCATCGGCGACAAAGACCACGCCGTCAACCCCCTTGAGGATCAGCTTGCGCGAGGCGTCGTAGAAGACCTGACCCGGTACGGTGTAAAGGTGGAAGCGGGTTTTGAAGCCGCGAATCTCCCCGAGGGCCAGGGGAAGAAAGTCGAAAAACAGGGTTCGCTCGGTTTCCGTCGCCAGGGAGATCATCTTGCCCTTGGCCTCGGGAGCGGTCTTCTGATAGACATATTGCAGGTTGGTCGTCTTGCCGCAGAGACCGGGCCCGTAATAGACGATCTTGCAGTTGATTTCCCGGGACGCGTAGTTAATAAACGCCATAATCTCGTTCCCCCATCATCGAAAGAGATTATCGATGTCGTCGTCGGTGATTTCGGCAAAGGGGCTTTGCAGGTTGCCGCCCCGCTCCAACTCTTCCGACTTGCGCGCCAGATCTTCAAAAATGGTGGTGAGCTCGTCACTCCCCTTTTTTACCCGCAGCCGCACCAACCCTAGCGAACTGCGCTGGTCGAAGATGACCACCAGAATCACACGCCCGGCGATGATGGAGATGTGCAGGTTGTCCTTCTCCCCTTCGTGAAAGAGGATAGAGAACTCCTTTTCGCCGATCAACTTGGCCAAACCACCGGTCGCCGCGATATTGCCGGCGGTGAGTGAGGCCAGACTGGTGGTATCGAGATGTTCGGTCGCTCCGGTCGATGCGATCAACTGGCCGTTCTTGTCCACCAAAAAAATGACTTTGGAGTTGGACTCACGCAGCAGTTTCTCGATAACGGCGTTGATTCTCTTTGATTCCTCGTCATACATGACGAAGGAGGACTGAGGACCATACATGCCTTGGCTCCTTGGTGGGGGACTTACCGCGGTTTTTTATAGCACCGAAAGGAATAGCCTAGCAAGGTCTATTCCGGAACCGCCTTTATGCCGATTTTTTTCAAAGAAAAAACTCCCGGCGACCAAGGTCGCCGGGAGTTTTTATCTACCTGCTAAGAATCAGGCATTGTTCCCGCAGTCGGCCTGCATTTCGGCCAGTTTTTTGTACAGGGCGTAGCGGGCCGCGGTGTCCTTTGCGGACGCGGCCATCAACGCCTCGGCCTGCTCGGGGTTGGCGGTTTTCAGCACCCGGAAGCGGTTCTGCTTACCGGCAAACTCAAGGAAGGTGATGCTCGGGTCCTTGCTGTCCATCTGCAGCGGATTCTTGCCTTGCGCGGCCAGACGGGGGTCGTAGCGGAACAGCGGCCAGTGACCGCAGGCCACGGCCTCTTTACAGCCATCCACGGCGGTGGTCATGTCGATACCGTGGGCAATACAGTGGCTGTAAGCGATGATCAGCGAGGGACCGTTGTAAGCATCGGCTTCGACAAACGCCTTGACCACCTGGGCCGGGTTGGCCAGGGAGACCCGGGCAACATAAATGTTGCCGTAGGTCATGGAGATCATCGACAGGTCTTTCTTCGGCATCACCTTGCCGCCGGCGGCAAACTGAGCCACCGCGCCGATTGGGGTCGCCTTGGAGGCCTGACCACCGGTGTTGGAGTAAACCTCGGTGTCGAGTACCAGGACGTTGACGTTGGCACCGGAGGCGAGGACGTGGTCAAGACCGCCGTAGCCGATGTCGTAGGCCCAGCCGTCGCCGCCATGGATCCAGACCGATTTAACAACCAGATAGTCAATGTTGACCAGCAGGGGCTTGGCGGTTTCGTGGGTGCACTTCTGCTGAATGGCGCGCAATTTTTTGACGCGGCCGCGCTGGAGTTCGATCTCCTCCTGGCTGTCCTGGGCACTGGCCAGGATTTCCTGCTTCAGGCCGGCGGTGCCGATGCAGGCTTTGCAACCGCAGTCGATGTTCTTGGTGAGCAGTTCGCGGGCATAACCAGCGGTTTTATCCACGGCCAGACGCATGCCGAAACCGAACTCGGCGTTGTCTTCGAACAGGGAGTTGCTCCAAGTCGGGCCGAGGCCATCCTTGCGGGTGGTCCAAGGGGTGGTCGGCAGGTTGCCGCCGTAGATCGAAGTACAACCGGTCGCATTGGCGACCAGCATGCGATCGCCGAACAACTGGGAACAAAGCTTGACGAAGGGGGTCTCGCCACAGCCGACACAGGCGCCGGAGAATTCGAACATCGGCGGCAGCAACTGGCTCCCCTTGAGGGTGGCACGGTTGAACAGAGCCGGATCGGTATCGGGCAGGTTAAGGAAGAAGTCCCAGTTGGCCCGCTCTTTTTCCCGCAGCGGCAACTGGGGCGCCATGTTGATCGCCTTGACGCCGTCCTCGGTCTTGCTCTTGGCTGGGCAGTTGTGGACGCAGGCGCCGCAACCGGTGCAGTCCTCGGGAGCGACCTGCAGGCTGAACAGCTTGTCACCCATCTCCTTGCCCTTGGCGGCGCAGGATTTGAAGGTCGCCGGAGCGCCTTTGAGTTCGCTCGGCTCGTAAATCTTCATGCGGATAGTGGAGTGCGGGCAGACGAAGGAGCAGATACCGCACTGGATACAGAGCTCTTCCTTCCAGGTCGGGATAGTGACCGCGATGTTGCGCTTTTCCACGCAGGCGGTGCCGGTCGGGAAGGTACCGTCGATCGGCATGGCCGAGAGCGGCAGCTTGTGGCCGACGCCGTCGATGATCGGGCCGAGGGTCTTTTGCACCATTGCCGAGGTCCCCGCCCACTTGCCGACGGTCATCTCGATTTTGCTGTCAGCGGTGGCCGGCACAACGACCAACTCGATGCTCTCGAGGGCTGCGTCCACTGCCCGTTTGTTCATCGCCAGGACTTTTTCCCCAGCCTTGGCGTAGGACTTGTCGATGGCGTCCTTGATCTCCCGCACGGCCTGGTCGATCGGCAGGATATTGGAGATTTTGAAAAAAGCGGTCTGCATGATGACGTTGATGCGGGGACCGAGGCCGATTTTTTCGCCTAGGTCGATGCCGTCGATAACGTAGAATTTGAGCTGTTTGTCGATGATCGTCTGCTGCACCGCCTTGGGCAGGTGCGCCCAGACTTCCTTGGCGCCGAAGGGGGAGTTGAGCAGGAAGGTGCCCCCTTTGCTGGCGTTCTTCAGCAGGTCGTATTTCTCGAGGAAGGTGAAGTTGTGGCAGGCGACGAAGTCGGCCTGGCCATCGGCCAGCAGGTAGGTGCTGCGGATCTCCTGGTCACCGAAACGCAGGTGCGAGACGGTCATGGTCCCGGCCTTCTTGGAGTCGTAGACGAAATAGGCCTGGACCTTGTTGTCGGTGCAGTCTCCGATGATCTTGATCGAGTTTTTGTTGGCGCCGACGGTGCCGTCGGAACCAAGGCCGTAGAACAGCGCCGAGTAACCCTTGAACGGCACCTGGTAGCTGGCATCGAACTTGAGACTCTTGCCGGTGACGTCATCGTCGAAACCGACGATGAAGTGGTTCATCGGCTTGTCGAGCAGCATGTTGTCGAGTACCGCCTTGCACATGCCGGCGTTGAACTCGAAGCTGCCGAGACCATAACGGCCGCCGACGATGGAGGGATAGCCCTGGAAGCTGGTGAAGCCTTCGACCATTCCTTCGCCGATGGCGGTGCGAACGACCTGGTACAGCGGCTCGCCGATGGAGCCTGGCTCCTTGGTGCGGTCGAGAACGGTGATTTTCTTCACCGATGCCGGCAGGGCTTTGCAGAACTGCTCAATCGGGAAGGGCAGGAACAGGCGGATCTTGATCATGCCGACCTTTTCGCCCTGGGCGTTGAGGTGCAGAATCAGCTCCTCCATCGCCTCGCAACCCGAACCCATCATCACCACCACGCGCTCGGCCTTGGGGTGACCGACGTAGTCGACCAGTTTGTACTGACGGCCGACCAATTTGGCCAACTTGTCCATCTGCGCCTGCATGATGCCGGGAACTTTTTCGTAATAGGCGTTGGCAGCCTCCCGACCATGGAAATAGACGTCGGGGTTCTGGGCGGTACCGCGCAAGACCGGATGATCCGGCGACATGGCACGGCCGCGATGGGCGGTGACCAAATCGTCATTGATCATGTGACGCATATCGTCCATGGTCAACTCTTCGACCTTCTGCACTTCGTGGGAGGTGCGGAAACCGTCGAAGTAGTGCAGCACCGGCACCCGCGACTCGAGGGTGACAGCCTGGGAAATCAGGGCGAAGTCCATGACCTCTTGGACATTGTTGGAACAGAGCATGGTCCAGCCGGTCTGGCGGCAGGCCATGACGTCGGAGTGGTCGCCGAAGATCGACAGCGCCTGGGCGGCGATGGCGCGGGCCGAAACATGGAAGACGGTCGGGGTCAGTTCCCCGGCAATCTTGTACATGTTCGGAATCATCAGCAGCAGCCCCTGGGAGGCGGTGAAGGTGGTGGTCAGCGCGCCAGCCTGCAGAGCCCCGTGGACGGCACCGGCGGCACCCCCTTCGGACTGCATCTCAACGACCTTGGGAACCGTGCCCCAGATGTTCTTTTCACCGACGGCGCTCTTGGCGTCGGAGATCTCTCCCATGACCGAGGACGGGGTGATGGGATAGATGGCAATGACCTCGTTGGTCGCATGTGCCACATGCGCTGCTGCGGTATTACCGTCGATGCAAACCATCTTTCGCGACATGAACTCCTCCTTCTGCTGCTCTGTTTTAGGGTGGGGCCAGGCTTTCGCCCCGACGATGAAACCTGATTGCCAGCCAGGGTGGCCCGCGACGGGCCATTACCATGAAGAGTAGAAATATACACAGGGGCCAGTAAAAAACAACTATGCCCCGATCTCCCGCCGCCCTTCCACGGCGCGGTTGACCGTAGCCTCATCAATGTATTCGAGATCGCTCCCCAGGGGGATGCCGTGAGCCAGTCGGGTCACCCTCAACCCAAGGGGTTGGAGAAGGCGCGCCAGATAGAGGGCTGTGGCTTCCCCTTCAACCGAGAAATTGGTGGCGACCACCACTTCCTCAACCGAGTGGTCCTGCAACCGGACCAGCAATTCCTTGATCCGCAACTGCTCCGGGCCGATGCCGTCAAGCGGCGAAAGGGCCCCCTGCAGCACGTGATAACGGCCGCGAAAAGACCGGCTGCGCTCCACCGCCAACAGGTCCTGCGGCTGCTCGACCACGCAGAGTTGGCGGTCGTCCCGAGCGGGGTCGGTGCACAGCGGACAGGGGTCTGTTTCCGTAAGATGGAAACAGCGGGAGCAAAACCGGGTCTTTTCCCTCAACTCCCGAATGGCCCCTGCCAACGCCTCGGCTTCGGCCGGCGACTGCCGCAGAATGAAAAACGCCAGCCGGGTTGCGGTTTTCTGACCGATCCCGGGAAGCTTTCCCAGGGCCACCACCAGACGGGCGAAAGACGGAGTGGACTCTACCATGATCGGGGATAATATTCCATATTTTAAAATGCCGTTTTATTCTTTTTAGGCCGACGAAAACTCTTTAGCCAAGGCTAAAAAATGCGGTCAGACCATTAGAAAACTTAGCCACCATAGCAAATTAGCCGTATCACGTATACAAAAAAAGCCACCGACGGGTGCGCCCCGTGGTGGCCTTGGAAATTTCTAAAATTCGATTTTAGAACAAGCCGGGGATATTGAAACCGCCGGTGATTTTGCCCATTTCCGACTGCACCATATCCTGGCTCTTCTTAACCGCCTCGTTGACCGCGACCACCACCAGATCCTGCAGCATCTCCACATCCTCGGGGTCGACCACGCTTTTTTCGATTTTCAGCGACACCAGTTGCTGGCGACCGTTGACCACCGCCGTCACCATGCCGCCACCGGCGGTGACTTCGATCTGCCGCTCGGCCAACTCTTCCTGCATGCGGCCCATTTTCTGCTGCATCATCTGGGCCTGCTTCATGATGTTTCCCAAACCTTTGGACATTGGACATCCTCCCTGCTGCGCCGCCTGCGGCGGCATTTCGTTGATCCGGCATCAGCCGGCGCCCACCCACCGACCACCGGTGAGGGCAGCAACCACGCTGCCGTCAGACAAAACCTTTATCAATCGGACGCACTTCGACCACTTCGCTGGCAAAAATCTCCTTGACCGCCTTGACCATCGGATGGGCCAGAGCATCTTCCTTCAGCCGCCGCTTGCGATCGCTCTCTTCGGCCTGGCGTTCCGCCAGCAGCGACTTCGGTGCATCGGCCTTGTCGGCCGCCACAGCGGTCACTTTGAGCTGGACCGTTTGGCCGAAATATTCCCCCGCCATCTCACTCAAGGCGGCACTGTTGTCAGAGTCTCGCAGCTGCTCAAGATGAAAGGAGCCGGGGGCAAAACCGATCTCCAGCAGCGGCAATTCCAGCACCAACAGGCTGCCATGCTCGAGCAGCGAAGCAATCACCGGACGGCGCTTCTGGCGAACGAACTCCACCAGCCCGGCCCAGCCCCGACTGCCCGTGGGAGCGGCGGCCAGGGCCTCAGGCTTTTTTGGCGCCGCCTCGATGCTTGGCGGCGGCGCAACCACCGCAGCCGGCTCGGCCGGTCGCGGCCGCGGCGCCGGACTGCCCTGAGGCAAACCACCGGGTGCACTCAACCGCCGCTCCAGGTCTTCAAGCTTGCGCACCATGGCGGCCACATCCCGGGCCGGCGGCAGCGTGGCAATCCGCACCAGGGCCATCTCCAGGGTCAAGCGCGGGAAAGATGAGTTGGCCAGCTCGGTCTCGGTCTTCATCAGCACCGCCAACGCCCGCTGCAACTCTTCCAGGCCGGTCTTACCAGCCAGATTTCGAAGTTCTTCGAGCTCTTCCGCCGTCGCCTGCAACAGTTCAGCGGGATCGGGCACCGCCGCGCACAACACCAACGAGCGGAAGATATCGACCAACTCCTGGCCGAACTGGCGAAAGGAGTGGCCCAGGTCATCAACCCGGCGCACCGCCTCCAGCGCCCGTCCTGGCTCCCGCGCCAAACCCCCCTGAGCGGTCTCCAGCAGCAGTCGCCGGTCAACCATCCCCAGCAACCCCTGAACATCCTCGTCACGGACCTCTTCGCCGCAAAAGGCAATGACCTGATCAAGGGTCGAGAGGGAATCGCGCATACTGCCATCGCCCCGCCGCGCCACCAAAGTCAGAGCCGACACCGAGATCCGAACCTGCTCGGCATCGACAATCTCCTGCAAGCGGGCAATGACCCGGGGCAAAGCGATTTTGCGGAAATCGAAACGTTGGCAGCGCGACAATATGGTGATGGGGATTTTGTGGGGTTCGGTGGTGGCAAAGATGAACTTGGCGTGATCGGGCGGCTCTTCCAGCGTCTTCAACAGGGCGTTGAAGGCATTGATCGAAAGCATGTGGACTTCATCGATGATGAAAATCTTGAACCGGGATTTCGACGGCAGATAACGGATATTCTCCCGCAGCTCCCGCACATCGTCGACCCCGGTATTGGAGGCGCCGTCGATTTCGAACACGTCCATATTCTGGCCGGCGGTGATACCAACGCAGGAGGGACAAACATTGCAGGGGGTTGCTGAGAGACCGGCTTCGCAGTTGAGAGCCTTGGCAAAAATCCGCGCCGCCGAGGTTTTGCCAACCCCGCGGGCACCGGTAAACAGAAAGGCGTGATGAACCCGCCCGGTTTGGATCGCATTGCCCAGGGTCTGGCTGACGTGTTCCTGCCCAACCAGATCGGCGAAGGTTTGCGGCCGCCACTTGCGGGCCAGTACCAAATAGGACATGGCGTTGCGACGACTCCATACAGGGGGAGGGGGAAAACCAGGAAGGGATGCGAAGCAAAAAACAATTGCCGGCACAAGTGACAGCCAGGCGCCCCCGCGGCACACGGCTGAGGTCGTTGCCGCTGCTCCCTTCCGGGTCTGACGGAGTTGGCGACCGTCCGTTGCGCGGGACCCGGCTGTCACTTCTGCCGGCAATCAGGGACCACCGGACGATTGAATCGGTATCTGGAAATTTGCCGTAACCGCCCAACCGCTACGAATCGGCAAAATCTTTTTGAATCTGGCGGAGAGGGAGGGATTCGAACCCTCGGTACCTTGCGGTACACACGATTTCCAATCGTGCACCTTCGGCCACTCGGTCACCTCTCCGCAGGAGGGGTACATTACACGAAGGGATCAATGGATGTAAAGGGTTTTTTCGGTGGAATCTGCGGATGAATGTCACCGGCCAAAGCACTGTGCCAGGCTGCGGTGAGGCCCAAAAAACTTGAGCCCGCCTGCACAATTGCAGGCGGGCTCAAGTCATCTGGCGGAGGGGGTGGGATTCGAACCCACGGTACCTTGCGGTACAACAGATTTCGAGTCTGTCACCTTCGACCACTCGGACACCCCTCCGAGATGCTATCCGGCATCACCGGATTTTTTCCTGGCTCGCAGCCCCCGAAAGAAGCCGCTCAGCAGTTCGCTACATTCCGCATCAAGCACCCCTTCGGTCACGTTGACCCGATGATTGAAGCGCTCGTCCTTGGAAAAATCGTAAATCGAGCCGACCGCTCCGACCTTAGGATCCCGGCAGGCATAAATCAGCCGCGGAATCCGTGCCAGAATAATCGCGCCCATGCACATCACACACGGCTCGAGAGTCACGTACAGACTGCAATCGAGCAGTCGCCACGACCCGAGCTCGGCGGCCGCCTGGCGGATCGCCACCATCTCCGCGTGGGTGGTCGGGTCGTTGCTGGATTCCCGCAGGTTGTGGCCACGACCGACAATCCGTCCGCCATGAACAACAATGGCCCCGATGGGAACCTCGCCCAGCTGTTGCGCGGCTGCGGCTTCGACCAGGGCTTCCTGCATAAAAGCCCTGTCTTCCAGGTTTTCAGGAGTCACGATCTCTTTCACAATCAAGCCAGTCTTGCCCGATCCCGGCAGAGTGTAGGGTAATTACCACGAAACCATTCAGGAGCTCAAGGGAAAATATCACCGGCCACATTGGCAAGCAACGATGTTGTGATAGTACTTTAATTCAAATACACGCTGGCGGTTATCGGCAACAGGGCAAGAGCTCGGCCGGGCTTTTGGTCAACACGTAAAACCCGAACCCTAGGGAGACCCCTCATGAAGACCTTGTGGATAAGAATCGTCGATGCAGATTTCAATCCGCTCAAAGACGCCAGCGTGCGCGCAATGGATGAAGGCCAGAGGGCCATTAAGCTGCAGTACGAGGATGAGTGCTGGATCGGAGAACGCATCTCCGGTCAGCGGGTAACCATCGAAGTCGCGGCCAAGGGTTTTGAGGCCGAAACCCATGCCGTGACCTTGCGCGAGAACGTAACCCAGACGGTCATCGGATTGCGCCGACCGGGACAACTCTCCTACAGCTACGGCGACAATCGCCTCGCCTTCACCCCGGTAGAGAACGCATTTTTGCTACAAGTGCGCGGTAACGGCGCCGCCGAGAAGTTCGCCAAGATCGCTAAGAAGCTCGAAATCTCCTGGCAGCCGGTTTCGCCCAAGGCGCGGGCGAGTGACGATCTGTTCCTGCGCATCAGCGGCGATCAGGAACGAAACAAGGAACTCTTGCAGGAGATGAAACGGGCCAAACTCGTCAGCGAAGTCACGCGGGTCATCGCCCACGGCGAGCGCCCAGCCCTCGGCCTTAGCGACGAGCTGGTGGTCCGGTTCCACGACGCGGTCAAGCGCTCCGAGGCGGATCGCCTGGCAGCCAGCGCCGGCCTGAAAATCACCCGGGAACTGCGCCATGCCGGCAACGCCTTCGTGCTGAGCCAGGGTGGCGACCCCTCCTATGACCTGCTCAAGGCGGCGGACATTCTGGCCCACAGCGGGCGGGTGGTTTATGTGGAACCCAACCTCACCTTTGCCGTCGAGGCCGATGCCTACACTCCCAACGATACACTCTGGGCGCAAGTTCCCCACCTGCAACTGATCGATGTCGACGACGGCTGGGATCTGCTCGACGATGTGGCGGTGAGCCTGCGCGGCGGCTCGCCCACCATCACCATAGCCGTCATCGATCTCGACGGCGTCGCCCCCAACCACCCGGACCTGACCGCCAACCTGACTGATGGGACCAGCAAGATGGTCTCCTCGACCAACTTCGCTGCCGCCCCCATCGTGGCCCAGACCGTCGCCGGGCTGAGCGGCGACCACGGCACCCAGTGCGCCGCCTCGGCTACCGCCGCCTTCGACGACAACCGCGGCATCCCCGGGGTGGCACCGAACTGCCATCTGATCGGCGCCCGCATCGGCGGCGCCGCCAACTCGGTCCTGATGGCCGATATCTACCTCTGGGTCGGCGGTTTCCTGAACGGCTCCACTGCGGCCGGCTTCCCGGCTGCCGTGCCGGCACGGGCCGCCGACGTGATTTCCAGCTCCTGGGGCTCCACCGGCCTCGCCCTCTCCAATACCATTCGCGACTGCTTCGATTTCCTGACCAGCTACGGCCGCAGCGGCAAGGGGTGCGTGCTCTGCTTCTCTCTCGGCAACAGCGGCTACGGCGACTTCACCAACGCCGCCGGGACGCGTTTCCGGGCCTGGCCGACCCACGAAAAGACCCTGGCGGTAGGGGCCAGCATCAACGGCAACCCCACCAACCCGGTCCCAACATCCTTTCATGCCGACCCCAATGGCAATACGAACAATATCGCCACGGCGGTTGACCGCCGCGCGCTCTACAGCCCCTTCGGAGCCACCGCCCTGCGCAAACCCGACCTGGTGGCACCGGCCCACACCGCCTACAATGCCGCCGGAAACCTCATCGACCCGATCCTTTCGGCTGTCCGGGTCGGCACCGGGGCGGTGGATGGTTGCCCGGGCGCACCGGTCTGCAACGACTATGCGAATACCTTCGGCGGCACCAGCCATGCCACCCCCACCGTCGCCGGCGCCGTCGCCCTGATTCTCTCCGCCCGCCCCGGCCTCAACTGGGTGCAGGTGAGGGAGATCCTGCGCCAATCCTGCGTGCGCATCGATGCGGCCCAGGCCAACGCCATCGGTCAATGGCAGGACCTGAACGGCGACACCCTCATCGACTACAGCCGCTGGTACGGGGCCGGACGTCTTGACGTCGATGCCGCCCTGACCCTTTCCCTCGACCCCTCTCTGGCCCTGGCCGATATCTACGTGCGGGAAAACCTTACCGACACCGGCAGCGTCCCTTCGGCTGGAAACTGGTGGGCGAGTCCGGATATCTGGGTGCGGAAGGATGCTGCGACAGCGGTCCCCGCCTTGGCCTGGAGCGACCCGGCGCCCCACGAAAATGCCAAGCGCGGCCAGAACAACGCGGTCTTCTGCCGGGTTCGCAACCGCGGCACGGCCGCCTGCCCCACCGTTTACGTTCGGGCGATGCTGACCCACTGGGCCGGCCTGGAATTCCGCTACCCTGCCGACTTCCAGCCATCGACCAATGTCGGCGCTGCCATCCCCAATCCTCTGGTGCCCGGCACCTATCTGATCGGCGAGGCCCGCATCGACAACCTCGCCGCCAGCGCCGACCAGATCGTCAAGTTCACCTGGCCCCAGGCCCTGGTTCCTCCTGAAACCGTCATGGTCGGCGCCACCTCGGTCCGCTGGCACCCCTGTCTGCTGGTCGAAGCTTCCCCCCATGACGGACCGAACCCGGTGGGCGGGTTAACCGTTCCCGTGCAGGGAAACAACAATATCGCCCAGCGCAATATCCAGATCGACAACGTCGGCGACTCCGGCTCGGACCTGTTCGTCGGCATGATTGCCGGCACCCGGGATGCTGTGGGGATCGCGACCCTGGTCCTCGACACCACCGCCCTGCGCGGAAACTTCGCCATCCGACTCAGGGTCGAGAAGGACGAAATCCTGAAAAAATTGTGGCAGGGGACCTTGCGCGCCCTCAAGGAGCAGCAACCACAAAGCCTCCCCGACCAACCCGACGCGGACTGCGCGGTCATCATCGACCAGCGGACCTGCCTGCGGATAGAATGCGGAGGCTGCCAAATCGTCATCGAGGCCGCTGCCGGCTCGCGAATATTTGCCGGCTGCCATCCGGTTGAAACAAAATTAACCGCCACCCTGGTCAAGCATCAGGAGGTCGATGCCATCGAAATTGTTGGGCTGAAAGGGCGGCTGGAAATTCCCATGCACCTGAGCGGCGGTCAATTCCTGCCGCTGCTGGTCGCTGTGACCGGAGAGGCGAGCGGTGACCTGACCATCACCCAACGCCGAGGGGATGGTGAGGTGTCGGCCGGCTACGGGATTCGGCGGGTGCGCGCCTGACGACAACCGGGAGCGCTGGAGTGGCGGAACCTCCAGACTGCCCCGAGACCCGTAAAACCAAAAGGGACTAGTCGATCATCGACTAGTCCCTTGATTTTTAATGGCGCACCGCGAGAGATTCGAACTCCCGGCCTTCTGATCCGTAGTCAGACGCTCTATCCAGCTGAGCTAGCGGTGCGTACTTTTGAGCCCCTGAGCTTGCCCTAGTTGACCCGTGTTGTCAACCCCTTTTTCACCGCCGGAACAAAGTCAACCAGCGCGAAAGTGAACCGTGGATGCTGGATCACCTGGGCTTCGGGGTAGAGACTGAAGAGCCAACCGCGGAAGATTTCGACGCCATCTTCCTTGACCACCACCTCGGCCGCCGGGTTTTCCGGATTGGCCGATGCTGAGGTCATGGTGGAGCCGGCCATAACGAAGGCCGGCAAAAAAGAAGCGACCTTCAGGGTAACCTTCGATTCACTCAGGCGAAATTCATGGCCGATATCGACGGTATAAATTTCGTCCTGTCGAGTCTCCCGGTCGGAAACCGAAATCTTGACTGCCTTCCAGCGCTCGCTGACCCCTTCGGGGACCACAACCCGACTGGCACTCTCCTGTCCAGCAGGCGACTTGCCGTCAAGCCCGGGGGATGACTCGTTTTGTTGAGAGCATCCGGGGAGCCAGAGCAGAAGCAGCAGGGGCAATAATACTAGGGCAGACGTTCTCGACATCACCTTGCCTTTGCCGAGGAACCGGTCCTGGAGACCCGGGTGTAAAAAAATGGCGGAGAGGGAGGGATTCGAACCCTCGGTACGGGTTTACCCCGTACACTCGCTTAGCAGGCGAGCGCCTTCAGCCGACTCGGCCACCTCTCCGTGAATCATCTTACTGTCGTTTTTCAACCCGCTTCGCTTCCCAGCAAAACGTTTGATGCTTATTTTGTTTGGCGGAGGAGGTAGGATTCGAACCCACGGAACTTTCGTTCAACGGTTTTCAAGACCGCCGCCTTAAACCACTCGGCCACTCCTCCAAAACTGCGGCCTTCAGACGCCGATCCGGCTCATGCCGCCCATGTAGGGGCGCAGTGCCTCGGGAATCGTCACCGACCCATCGGATTCCTGGTAATTCTCCAGAATGGCTACCAGGGTCCGGCCGACAGCCAGACCGGAGCCATTGAGGGTATGCACCAATTCGGGACGAGCCCCCTCTTCCCGGCGGAACCGAATCGCCGCGCGGCGAGCCTGGAAGTCCCGGAAGTTGGAACAGGAGGAAATCTCCCGGTAGGTCTCCTGTGCCGGCAACCAGACTTCGATATCGAAGGTGCGGGCGGCGGAGAAACCCAAATCAGCTGTGCACAAATCGACAACCCGGTAGGGAAGCTGCAGCCTGCGCAGCACTTCCTCAGCATGCCCGAGCAGCGTCGCCAGTTCCTGATCCGACTCTTCCGGACGCACAAACTTGACCAACTCAACCTTGTTGAATTGGTGCTGGCGAATCAGCCCGCGGGTGTCCTTGCCGTAGGAGCCAGCCTCCCGGCGGAAGCAGGGGGTATAGGCTGTGTAGGCCCGCGGCAGGTCAGCACCGGGCAGAATCTCGTCCCGGTGGATGTTGGTCACGGGGACCTCGGCCGTTGGGATGAGAAAATAGTCTGGGCTGTCGAGATGAAAAAGATCGTCTTCAAACTTGGGAAGCTGACCGGTTCCGGTCATGGATTCCCTGTTTACCATAAGGGGTGGCTGTACTTCAACATATTTGTGCTCGCCGGTATGCAGGTCGAGCATGAAATTAATCAACGCCCGCTCGAGCCGGGCGCCGGCACCAAAGAGCAGAGAAAAGCGGCTGCCGGTGATCTTGCCGGCGCGCTCGAAATCGACAATGCCGAGCCCTTCGCCAAGCTCCCAGTGGGGCTTGGGGATAAAATCAAACTGCTTCGGGGTGCCCCAGCGGCTGACCTCGCGATTGTCCGCCTCGGAGGTGCCGAGCGGGCATTCTTCGTGGGGGAGATTGGGGAGGGTGAGCAGCAGCTGATTGAGCCCCTCTTCGACCCCTTTCAGCTCATCCTCTAGGGTCTTGATGCGGGTCGAAACCTCCTTCATCCGGAGAATTTCCCCCTGCACCTGAGACTTGTCCTTGGTCTGGCCGATCAGCGCGGAGACCCGATTCTTCTCGGCCTTGAGGGTTTCGCTCTCACCGAGCAGGTCGCGGCGGCGGCGATCGAGATCGCGAAAGGCCGACAGATCGACGGTTCCGCCGCGGGTGGCCAGGCGGGCCTCGACGAGGTCGATGTTATCACGCAGGTATTTCAGATCGTGCATGGCGTACTCCCCCTTGCGGCAGGCCGTGAAAGGTGGATACTACTAGCACTTCTCGCCCGGCTCGTCAACCGGCTTCGGGGCGGCCTTGCCATTCACCCACCACTGGCTGTCGTCATCGAACCACCAGCGGCTGGAATCGGTCTCCCAGATGGTTTCCGCCAACTGCCGGGCAGCCGCGGTTTTCAGCCTTTGCAGCGCGAAGGGATACCATGCGTCGGCATTGCGGTTGCCGAGATCTTTGTACTCCTTGAGGGCCAGGATCATTTCCAGCTGGTCGGCGTCGTGGGCCAGCAGCGCCTCCTGACTGACCCCCTCGCCGAACTCCTGCAGGGTGGCGCGGTATTCGTCGCCGAAAGGCAGAGTGCGGGCCAGATCTTCCACCGCCCTCCCCTCGTTGACCTGGACATACTTTTTGTTGACGTAGTTCAGGTCGCCGGTGCGGGCCTCGGGGATATCGTGGAACAGGCAGAGCCGCAGCACCTTACCGACATCGGCGCTGCCATCGAGCTGGGCCAGGGTGTAACCGATAATGGCGGTGCGGAAGGAATGCTCGGCCACCGACTCGGCACCGGAACCGAGAAACTGGAAACCGGTGCGGGGGGTGCGTTTGAGCATGCCGACTTCGAAAAAGAAATTCGCCAGATTTTTCATCGCAGACCTTGAAAGTTTGAGTGAATCGCCAGCTTAGCACTCCCGGCACTGACAGCAAAGCGCGGCGGCGGTTAACTGAGCTTGATCAGGACGATACCGAACAGGATCATCAGCGCGGCGAACAGCCGGATCCGACCGCAGGATTCGCCGAGGAAAAAGATCCCGATCAGCACCCCGATCAGCAGGCTGCTTTGGCGCACCGGCACCGCGTAGCTCACCGGCGCCAGGCTCAGACCGAAGCGAAAGGCGAGAAAGGAGCCCATCATGATCGGCCCGGAGAGCAGAATCAACCCTCGACTGCGCCGCCATTCGGCGCCGATTCGGCCCCGGTATTGGGGACGCAGCAGATTCAGGCTCATCAGCCCGAACATGAACATCACCAGCAGATAGGTAAAACAGAAGGGAGGATAAAGACTGACCCCGAGTTTGTCGACCACCGCGCCGAGGGAATAGATGAAGCCGGCAGTGAGCGCCGCCTGCACGGTCGGGTCGCCGAGATTGCGTATCGGCCGCAGCACCTCGGAGAGGCTCAGCTGCCGCAACTGTACGCAACCGGCCCCGGCGACGATACAAAGAATGCCAGCAACCCCAAGGGGTGACAGGGATTCGCCGAGCAGGGCCACCCCCCAGAAGGGAACATAGAGCATGGAGGTTTGCGACAAAGGATAAATCAGCGAGAGATCGCCGCTGCGGTAGGCACGACCGTTGAACAGATGGTATAAGACGAAGCAGACCGATCCGGCCAGGCCGAGAAACAACACCCGCGGCGAGGGGGTCGGGAACTCCCCGGGGAGAAAGGGCATCAGCAGGTTGAGCAGCAACCCCGAGGCGACAAACATCCACCAGATGAACACGGTCTTGTCACCGCTGCGCTTGACCAGCAGGTTCCAGAGCGCGTGCATCAGGGCGGAAAACAGGATCAAGGTGAAGGCGTGACTGCTCATGACCCGGCATTCTAGCCGAGCCCAGCAGCATTAGCGACAATAAAAATGTTGGGGAATATTATTTATTTAAACTAAACCGCTCAGGATTACCCCCCCCTGCAGAATCGGGGAGAGGGCGGTCCTGGTCAACCGATCAAGGAGAGTCAGATGACAGAATTTCGCATGGAACGGGATTCGATGGGAGAGATGGCAGTGCCAACCGGAGCCCTGTATGGCGCGCAAACCGCCAGAGCGTTGGAGAACTTTCCGATTTCCGGGCTGCGCTTTTCCCGCCCCTATCTGCGGGCTCTCGGGATGATCAAGGAGCACGCCGCCCGGGTCAATCTGGAACTGGAACTGCTCGATCGGGAGCGGGCGATGGCGATCATGGAGGCGGCCGAGGAGGTGGTCAAGGGTGACCTGGATGCAGAGTTCGTTCTCGATATCTTTCAGACCGGCTCGGGGACCAGCACCAACATGAACGCCAACGAGGTCATCGCCAGCCGGGCGATGGCCCTCGACCCACAGTTGAGCATCCATCCCAACGATCACGTCAACCTCGGTCAGTCGAGCAACGACGTCATCCCCACCGCCCTGCACCTGGCGGCCGCCGAAGAGCTGAACAATCGCCTGCTGCCGGCCCTGGCCGGACTGCAGCAGGCCCTGGCGGCCAAAGCCGCCGAATTCGACGACATTATCAAGATCGGTCGCACCCATCTGCAGGATGCCACTCCGGTGCGCCTCGGCCAGGTCTTCTCCGGCTACGCCCGGCAATTGGAGCGGGCCGGGGAGCGGCTGCGGCAGGCGCTGGAGGATCTGATGGAGCTCCCCCTGGGGGGGACGGCGGTCGGCACCGGCATCAACACCCACCCCCAGTTTGCCGAAAAAGTGATCGCCGGCCTGGCTGCGGTCAGCGGCCTGCCGCTGCGGGAGGCGAGCAATCACTTCGAGGCGCAAGCCGCCAAGGACGCCGCCGTGGCCACCGCCGGCTGCCTGCAGGCCTGCGCGGTGAGCCTGTTCAAAATCGCCAACGACATCCGCCATCTCGGCAGCGGCCCCCGCTGCGGCCTGGGGGAGCTGATCCTGCCGCCGGTGCAGCCGGGAAGCTCGATCATGCCGGGGAAGGTCAATCCGGTGATGGCAGAGAGCCTGATGCAGGTCTGCGCCCAGGTGATCGGCAACAGCGCCGCGGTCACCCTGGGGGGTCTAGCCGGCAATTTCGAACTCAACGTGATGATGCCGGTGATCAGCCACAACCTGCTGCAGAGCATCGCCCTGCTTGCCAGCGCATGCAAACAGTTCGAGACTCGCTGCATCCGCGGCCTGCAGGCCAATCGGGAGCGCTGCGAAGGGCTGGTGGAACAGAGCCTGGCCATGTGTACCGCCCTGGCCCCGGTGATCGGCTACGACCGCGCCGCCAAAATCGCCAAACAGGCCCATGAGAGCGGCAAGACGGTGCGTCAAGTGGCGCTGGAAACCAAGGTACTGCCGGAGGCGGAACTGGCCGCCCTGCTCGACCCCCGGCCGATGACCGAACCGGGGGTGCCGGGCAAGACCCGCTGAGGATCTAGCCGGCAGCAGGAGGATTGAGGGATCAGTGGCTGCGATCCTTACCCCAGACCTTGTCGAGAAACTGGTCCCGCCCTGAATTGAAGCGGTAATACTTGTAGCGCAGCGGATTTTCCCGGTAGTAGTCCTGATGGTAGGTCTCGGCCGGGTAGAAGATTGTCGCCGGGACGATTTCCGTCACGATGGGACGTTTGAAAGGCCCAGTCTTGGCCAATTCGGCCTTGGACTGTTCGGCCTGCTGGCGCTGCATTTCATCGAAATAGAAAATGCCGGAACGGTACTGACTGCCGCGATCGACGAACTGGCCGCCGGCATCGGTGGGGTCGATATTGCGCCAGAAGACTTCCAGCAACTTTTGGTAGCTCACCCGCTGCGGATCGAAAACGATTTCCACCGCCTCGGTGTGGCCGGTAGAGCCAGCCGAGACCTCTTGGTAACTCGGGTTGAGCTTGTGACCGCCGATGTAACCCGAGGTGGTCGAAATCACCCCCGGCAGGATATCGAAGGGGTGCTCCATGCACCAGAAGCAGCCACCGGCGAAGATCGCCCGGGCCGCCTCCGGCGCCGCTGCAGTCGGGGCGGTTTCCGCTGAAAAAACAGGAGCGGCCAGCAGCAAGGCCGTAATGATGGCAAATATGTGGTTCATACTTGAGCTCCTTATTTCTCTTTGGCGACAAAATCCAGCGCCGCCGAATTCATGCAGTAACGCTGCCCGGTCGGGGCCGGGCCATCGCCGAACACATGACCGAGATGGCCGCCGCAACGGGGGCAGAGGACTTCGGTCCGGCGCATGAAGAAGCTGGAGTCATCAGCCGTAGCAACATTCTCCGGCGCCACCGGGGCGGTGAAGCTCGGCCAACCGCTCTTCGAATCGTATTTGGTGGCGGAGCTGAACAGATCCAGTCCACAACCGGCGCAGCGATAGGTCCCCTCACCGTGATCGTCGTGATATTTACCGCTAAATGCGCGCTCGGTCCCCTTTTCCCGCAGGATGTGAAACTGCTCGGGAGTCAGCTGCTTTTTCCATTCTTCAGCGCTTTTCTTCACCTTCTCGCTCATCACGTAACTTCCTTTCTCCACCGAATAAACCCGCAGCGGCTCGGCCTGGGCCAAAGCCCCAAAAAGAAAGCACCCCAACAGGGTGGTCAGGATCAATGTTGTTCTGGTCATCATCCACGCTCCTTTCCAGCCGCCAGGGCGGCATAGGTTCCCTTTTAAGCATACCCCTTTTCCCTCTCCGACGCAGCACCAGCAGGGTTAACCCTGCGAAAAACGGCAAAAAAAGGGGGACCGCAAATGCGATCCCCCTTGGGTCTTAACGCTATCTATTCCGACTTCAGTCGAGCAGATCCGGAATTTTCGCAGCCAAGCCAGTATAGCTGGCCGGGGTCATCTGCAGCAACCGCTGCTTATCCTCCGGGTCTAGTTCGAGGCCTTCGACGAAGGCGCGGATGGTGGCGCTGTCGATGACGTTGCCGCGGGTCAGCTCCTTGAGCTTTTCGTAGGGTTTTTCGATGCCGGCTTTGCGCATCACCGTCTGGATCGGCTCGGCCAGCACTTCCCAGGCCTGGTCGAGATCGGTTGCCAGTTTCTGCTGGTTGAGCTTGAGCTTGCCGAACCCCTTGAGGGTCGATTTGTAGGCGATCATGCTGTAGCCGAAACCGACCCCCATGTTGCGCAACACGGTGGAATCGGTGAGGTCGCGCTGCAAACGAGAGATCGGCAGTTTGGCGCTCAGGTGGTTGAACAGGGCATTGGCCAGGCCGCAATTGCCTTCGGAATTCTCGAAGTCGATGGGATTGACCTTGTGCGGCATGGTCGAGGAGCCGATCTCCCCCTTGACGGTCTTCTGGCCGAAGTAGGCCATGGAGATGTAGGTCCAGAGGTCACGGTTGAGGTCGATGAGGATGGTGTTCCAGCGTGCCATGGCGTCGAAGAGCTCGGCCATGTAGTCGTGGGGCTCGATCTGGGTGGTGAAGAGATTCTGCTTCAGCCCCAGCTCGGTCTCGATCACCCCTTTGCTCAGGGCGACCCAATCGACCTGCGGATAGGCGGAGAGATGGGCGTTGAAGTTGCCGACGGCGCCGTTGAGCTTGCCGAGGATTTCCACCGCAGCGATGTTGGCGCTCTGCTTCTGCAGCCGGGCGGCGAAGACCGCCAGCTCCTTGCCGATGGTGGTCGGCGAGGCGGTCTGGCCGTGGGTGCGGGCCAGCATCGACACGTCCTTGAACTCGGCCGCCAGGCGCTTGATAAAGGCGATGATCTCCCCCTGCAGCGGCGTGAGGGCGGCGAGGCCGTCCTTGAGCATCAGGGCGTGGGAGAGGTTGTTGATATCCTCGGAGGTGCAGGCGAAGTGGAGAAACTCGCTTAATTCCTCCAGCGGCGAGTCGGCGATCTGCTGCTTGAGGTAGTATTCCACCGCCTTGACGTCGTGATTGGTCACCGCTTCGATCGCCTTGACCTTTTCGGCCTCCTCGGGGGTGAAGCGCTCGACGATATCGCGCAGCAGCAGCTCCTCCTCGACGGTGACCGGCCGGCACTCGGGAATCCCCGGCTCGGCGCAGAGGGCCAGCAGCCAGAGCACCTCCACCTTGACCCGGGCCCGCAGCAGGGCGTATTCGGAAAAACAGTGGGTCAGTTCCTCGACCTTGGAGCCGTAGCGGCCGTCAATGGGGCTGATTGCGGTAATCATCGGTAAAATCTCCTTATGCGTTCGATTCGACGGCAATCTAGCTCAGTTGCGCGGTTTCTGCAACCCTTGACAAGCAGGGCGCTCTGCCGTTTCATGGGGGAGCATTCCATCCCTTCAAGGAGCTTTCCATGGCCCGGTTGACCCTGCAGCATCTACGCGGCAACACCTACCTGATCCCCTCGCCGGCCAACATCGGCCTCTATGTCCGCGACGGCCGCGCCATCCTTATCGACAGCGGCAACGACGACGAGGCCGGCCGCCAGCTGGCCAAACTGATCGCCGAGCAGGGCTGGAGCCTGGAGCTGATCGTCCACACCCACTCCAACGCCGACCATATCGGCGGCAACGCCTTCCTGCAGAAAAAGACCGGCTGCCGCATCGCCGCCACTCCCCTCGAAGCCCCCTTCATCCACCATCCACCGCTGGAGGCGGCTTTTCTCTACGGCGGCTTTCCGCTGCCGGCGCTGCGCAACAAGTTCCTGATGGCCAAGCCCTCCACGGTCACCGACCTGATCGCCGAGGAGGGCCCGATCCTCGATACCGGCTTGCAGGCGGTCCCCCTGCCCGGCCACTACTTCGGCATGATCGGGGTGCGCACCCCCGACGATGTGCTGTTTCTCGGCGACAGCCTGTTCGCCAGCGAAATCATCGAAAAATATCCGCTGTTTTTCCTCTACGACATCGCCGCCCAACTGCAGACCCTGGAGCGTTTGCGCTGCACCGAAGCGGCGCTGTTCGTGCCGAGCCACGCCGCCGCCACCAGCGAGCTCGGCCCGCTGATCGCAGCCAACACCGCCCGCATCAAAGCCACCCTGGCCAGCATCCGCCGCAGCTGCGTCGGCGGCGCCAGCTTCGAGCAGATCCTTGCCGCCCTCTGCCACGAGCATGCCATCGCCCTCGATGCCAACCAGTACGTGCTGGTCGGCGCCGCGGTGCGTTCCTTCTTGGCCTATCTGGTGGCAAAGGGCGAGGTCGCCACGGTCTTCGGCGAGGGAACGCTGACCTGGGAGGGGCGAGCAATCTCCTGAACTTCACTGCAATTCCCGCGGTTGCCAAGCTCCCTGAGGGCGGCTAGACTTTAACCCCAGTTCGGCACCGTTACCTCGTCCCCGGCGAAAGACCATCCCTTGCAACCTGACCTCAAAAACCCAACCCAGGGCATCTTTCAGCTGCGCGACCTGCTGCAGGCGGGAGTAGGTCTGCTGCGCTCGTTCCTCGAGGAGCAGACCCAGATCGCCATTGTCATTCTTAACCGGGAACTGGAAATACGCGACTGCAACCAGGGGCTGCTACGGCTGCTCGAACTGCAGGAAAAGCCTCTTGGCCTGGCCCTTAACGACTTTCTCCTCCCCGAAAGCCGGCAAGCCCTGGCCCAGGCGCTGGCAAACTCCCAGAGCCAGCTGCGCCTCGCCCTGCGCAGCGGCTCGACTCCGGTGCGGGTCCTCTCCTGCCAGCTCTATGTAACGGCCGGGGAGGTGATCCTGTTTGGCGAACGGGCGGTGGAAACCTCGGAGCAGACCCTCTACAAAATCTCCTCCCTGAATGAGCAGATGGCCAACCTGCTGCGGGATATCCAGAAGAAAAACCGTGCCCTGAACCGGGCCAACAGCTCCATCTCCAAGCTGATGAACACCGACAGTCTCACCGGTCTGGCCAACCGCCGCTGCTTCATGGAGCAGCTCCCCCTTGCCTTGGCCGAAGCCCAGCTCCATCGCCTGCCGCTGACCCTGGTCATGGCCGACCTCGATCATTTCAAACAGGTCAATGACCGCTACGGCCATGCCGTCGGCGACCAGGTGCTGATCCTGTTCGCCGGGTTGCTGCAGGAGCAGGGGCGCGAGGGCCAGCTCCCCTCCCGCTTCGGCGGCGAAGAGTTCATCATCCTGCTCCCCTTTACCGACCTGCGGGGGGGATGTCTCTATGCCGAACGGGTGCGGGCCCGGCTGGCTGCAACCAGTATTGATGGCATCACTCAAGGGGTCACGGCCAGCTTCGGAGTGGCCTGCCTCCTCCCTGAGGAAAGCCCCGAAAGCCTGCTCAAACGCGCAGACGACGCCCTCTATCAGGCCAAGCACGGCGGGCGCAATCAAGTCGGCGGCGGGCCGGCGGTGCCCTGACCATCCCCCCCCCTGCCCACCCCGGAGGTGCCCGATGCTGCAGCTGTTTTTGGAGGATATCCGTCTGCTCCCCGCCGTTCCGGCCGCCGCCGCCCAGACCTACCGGCAAATCGCGCCGGCTCTGGTTGAAGCGGTCAACCAACAGCTGACCAACGACCCCGAGATCCCGGCGCTGCTGGGGGGAAACCCGCTGACCCTGATGTACCAGAACCACGAAAACCACGCCCGCTTTCTTGCCGACGTCTTCAGCTACCAGCAGCTGGAATTACTGGTCCGCACCGTCCCCTGGGTCTACCATGCCTACCACGCCCACGGCTTCAGCTACGGTTATTTTCCCCGCGCCCTGAGAGCCTGGCGCAAGGCCATCGCCGAACTGCTGCCGGCCGACCAGCAGCCGGAAATCCTCGCCGTCTACCGCTGGCTGATCGACAACCATGAGCGCATGCTGGCCTACTCCCAGACCCCGGAGGTGACCCGCGGCATCGTGCTGGGGGAACTGTCGGCAGAGGCGATGGGACTGCTCTCCAAACTGCTGCAGGGGGAGGACCGGGGGGCGGTGAAGCTGGCCCTGCTCAAGGCCAACTCCCCGCAAAACCTGCAAAACCTCTACCTGGAAATGATCCAGCCGGCGATGTACGAGGTCGGCGCCCTGTGGGAAAAGGGGGAGGTCTCCGTCGCCCAGGAGCATCTCTGCTCAGCCATGGTCAACCGCATCATGGCGGTCACTGTCCCCCCCTTCATCCCCGAGGAACCCTGCCTTGGCCAGGCGGTGGTGACCGCCGCTCCCAACGAGTTTCACGAAATCGGCACCCGCATGGTGGCCGATCTGCTCGAACTCGACGGCTGGGAGGTCGATTACCTCGGTGCCAACACCCCGAGCGCCGATCTGGTGCGCCATCTGCGGGAGCGCAGACCGTTTCTGTTGGCAGTCTCGGTCAGCATGCCCTTCAATATCGACACCGCCCATGAAATGATCGCGGCGGTGCGGGCCATCCCGGAACTGCGGGAGATCCGAATCATGGTCGGCGGCCGGCTGCTCCAAAGCGCCCCCGAGCTCTGGCGCGCCCTTGAGGCCGACGGCTGCGCCACCGATGCCGCCGGGGCGGTGGCGTTGGCGCGCAGCTGGTTCGAAACCCAGGCGATCCCTCCGAGCTGAGACTTGCCTAATCTGTTTCATGGCGTAAACTTGCGCTATTCTACATTTGGAATAACCCGCAATCAGAGGGAGGAATGTATGGGAAAAGTCAAAATTTCAACCTGGTTGAGAGCGCTTGCCGTGTTATTGGCGGCACTTTTTTTTGCCCAGGGGGCCGCCGCCGATCAGATCCTGCTGAAAAACGGCGACCGCTTGACCGGCACGGTGGTCAAGGCGGAGAAGGGGATTCTGACCCTGAAGACCGCTTACGCCGAGAAACTAGAGATTCAGGCCGATGCGGTGCAAAGCATCACCACCGAGCAGCCGGTGGATGTGCGCCTGCAAGGTGGTGAAATGGTCTCCGGCCCGCTGAAGGGGACGGCAGGAGAACTGCAGGTTTTGGCCGGACCCGAGCGGGGCGCGACCACCATCGCCTGGCCACAGGTTGCCTCCATCAACGTCCCACCCCCACCCCCCTCGATCTGGAACGGCAACATGTTTCTCGGCGCCTACAAGCAATCGGGCAATAGCGACCGCACCAGTGCCAGCCTGGGTGGCGAGGCGACCCGGCGCAGCGCCAGGGATCGATTCTCCCTCGGGCTGCTTTACAACTACGCCAAGGAAGATAATCAGTTGTCGGCTCGCGACACCTACGGCGCGATCAAGTACGACTATTTCTTCACCCAGAAGTTTTACGGCTATCTCGGGGTCGAGCTGCTCAAGGACCGCTTCAAGGACCTCAACCTGCGCACCATCGTTGGCCCTGGCGTCGGCTATCAACTCTGGGACGAGCCGATCAAGTCCCTGGCCCTGGAAGCCGGTCTGGCCTATTTCTCCGAAGACCGCATCACCGCCGCCGATGACCAATGGCTGACCGCCCGCCTCGGTGCCCGTTTCCGCTACAAGCTCAGCGAGCAGGTAACCTTCACCGACAACCTCACCATCTACCCCAACCTGGAGGCGGGGGGCCAGTTCACCGCCCGCAACGAGGCGGCGCTGGTGACCACCATTGCCGGCCCCTGGTCCCTGCGCCTGGCCAACATCCTTGAGCATGACAGCGACCCGGCTGCCGGCATCAAGAAAAACGACTCGAAATCGAGTGTTAACCTGCAATATTCCTTCTGACCGCTTCGTTGACTCGCTTTAAAAGGGGGAGGGGCTCGGCAACGTTCCCTCCCCCTTCCAGCTTCAAACCCCGCCCAAGCCAAATCACCCCCCGGCCTGTGCGACTCTTCACGGTCGGGCAAGGTTGATTTCCCACTGTTCCAACCCAAGGGTATAATGTGAACAAAGGGAGGGCTGAAACATGAAAGGCCGGTGCCTGAAGCTTGCGATCATCATTTTGCTGTTGGCTGCTCCAAACCTGACCAGGGCAACGGATTACCTCATTTCCCTCGACGCCCCCGAACAGGCGGCGATGGCGGAAACCTTGCGCTACGCCATGGAGCATAACCAGATCAACCAGGAAAGTACCTGGGTCAACCCCGACACCGGCCACTCGGGATCGATCATGCCGGTGCGCAGCTTTTACAGCAGTCAAGGTCTTCATTGCCGGGAGTATTTCCAGACCCTGCGTTTCGACGACACCCTCGAGCGCCTTCTTGGCATCGCCTGTCGCCAGCCGGACGGGGTCTGGGAGGTGATGCACGAGCAGTTGCTCAGCGACGCCTATCTGCAACTGGAAGGGTCGCCCTACGTCGACCGCGACCCCTACGACCATTATTATCCCTGGGTTTATTACGAACCCTTCGACTATCCCCACCCGATCTATTTCAGCTTCGTCTTCGTCAGTCACCGCCACCACTTCGAGCCCCGCCACTTTCACAGCGGCCACCGCTTCCACACCCCACAGTTCCGCGACGGCCGCCACCTCGCCCCGCGCCAACGATTGCCGCGCGACCAGCGCCCGCAGGCGCCGGTGGTCCGGGAGCAGCCGACGGCGCCCCGCTTCGACCGCGGCGCGGCACCGCCGCGACAGCGCGTTGACAACGACCGCAGTCGGGCTCAGCGCCAAACCCAGCCCGAGACCAGAGCGCCGGAGCATGACCGAGCCATCGAGCAGCCGCTCCGGCGCCCCCAACCGGCGGTGAAGGAGCGACCGCTACCGCCCGCCGAGACTTCGCGCCCGAGCGAACGGGTGCAGCGCAAAGAACAGCCTGCCGACCCGCCGCCCGCAGGGACGCGACTGCGAGAAGACCGAACTCCGGAACAGACCGATGAGGGGACCAAGCTGCGTCGCAACGGAGATGGCGACGATCGCCGTTCCAACCGGGGCGAAAAGCTGCGCCGCGATGAGCGCAGCGACGACGATGACCGCGGCCGGCGGGGCAAAGAGAGCAAGCGTTCCGACCGCAGGGAACGGGACCGCGAGGACCAGGAGGAGCGACCCTCCCGGTCGGGTGACCAGAGTCGCGGCCATCGCTGAGCCCTTGGAATCATCATTTTGCTGCCCTAGTGGCATACCATGCCAGGCTGATCCGGCCCTGGCCAGGGGGTATAATCCGATGCGCGTAGCCTGTCTGCAACTCTGCTCCGGCGACAATCTGGCGGCCAACCTCAACAGCGTCGCCCAGCTGCTCGCCGAAGCCGCTGAACAGGGGGTGGAACTGGCCCTGTTGCCAGAAAACTTCGCCCTCATGAGCCCCGACCTGCAACGCAAGCGGCAATTCGCCGCCGAGGAGGCTGCCGGCATCGTCTTCCCTTTTCTGGAGACCCAGGTGCGCCGTCACGGGCTTAACCTGATCGCCGGTTCGCTGCTGGTGCCCGGGAAGGAAGGAAAACTGCGCAACCGCTCCCCGGTCTTCGGCCCCGACGGCCGCTGCCTGGCCAGCTACGATAAAATCCATCTCTTCGACATCGATCTGCCCAATGAACGTCACAGAGAGTCGGAGCAGGTCGAGGCTGGTGAGCAACCGGTCTGGCTTGATCTGCTCGGCTGGCGGCTGGGGCTGAGCATCTGCTACGACCTGCGTTTCCCCGAACTCTACCGCCACTATGCCAGCGCCGGCTGCCAACTGCTGAGCATCCCCTCGGCCTTTACCGTCCCCACCGGGCAAGCCCACTGGGAGGTGCTGCTGCGGGCGCGGGCGATCGAGAACCAGGCCTTCGTGCTGGCCCCGGCGCAAGGGGGGAGCCACCCGGGCGGGCGACGCACCTACGGTCACAGCCTGATCGTCGATCCCTGGGGGGAGGTGCTGGCGCGGGGGAGCGCAGCCTCCTCCGGCGAACTGGTGGTCGCCGACCTCGACCCCGAGCGGTTGCAGCAGGTGCGGGAGCGACTGCCGGCGTTGAACCACCGCCGGCTCTAGCCCGAAATCCGGTTGCCGCGCCCAGCCTTTTGGTGTAATGCTGTTTGGTCCGGACAAACTTGGATTTAGCTCCCCTTCAGGAGGGTTTGCCATGAGCCAACGACTCTACCAACACCTGGCCGACCAGCTTGCCGAGCTGCGCCGCGAGGGTTTCTACAAATCCGAGCGGGCGCTGCACTCGGCCCAGGCCGCCCAGGTGCGCATCGCCTCGGGGGCCGAGGTGATCAACTTCTGCGCCAACAACTACCTCGGCCTGGCCAACCACCCGCAGCTGATCGCCGCCGCCAAACAGGGGCTGGATGCACGCGGCTTCGGCATGGCCTCGGTGCGCTTTATCTGCGGCACCCAAGACGCCCACAAAGATCTCGAAGCGCAGCTCAGCGGCTTTCTCGGGACGGAGGATGCCATCCTCTACTCCTCCTGCTTCGACGCCAACGGCGGCCTGTTCGAGACCCTGCTGGATGAGGCCGACGTGGTGATCAGCGACGCCCTCAACCACGCCAGCATCATCGACGGCATCCGGCTGTGCAAGGCCAAACGCATGCGTTACGGCAACAACGACATGGCCGAACTCGAGGCCTGTCTGCAGGCCAGCCAGGGCGCCCGCTTCCGGCTGATCGCCACCGACGGGGTCTTTTCCATGGATGGCGTCATCGCCAACCTGCCGCGGATCTGCGATTTGGCCGCGCGCTACGATGCCTTGGTGATGGTGGATGATTCCCACGCCGTCGGCGTCCTCGGTGAGCAGGGTCGCGGCAGCCACGAATACCATGGAGTGATCGAACGCATCGACCTGCTCACCGGCACCCTCGGCAAGGCCCTGGGGGGCGCCAGCGGCGGCTACACCGCCGGTCGCGCCGTGCTGGTCGAGTGGCTGCGCCAGCGCTCGCGCCCCTACCTCTTTTCCAATTCCCTCGCGCCCCCCATCGTCCAGGCTTCCCTCAAGGTGTTGCAGATGCTGGAGGCAGGAGGCGAGCTGCGCTCCCGGCTGGAACAGAACAGCCGCTATTTCCGCAGCGCCATGGCCGCAGCCGGCTTCACCCTAGCCGGCGCCGATCATCCGATCATTCCGGTGATGATCGGCGATGCCGCCCTCGCCAACAAAATGGCCGAGGGGCTTTTGGCCGAGGGAATCTACGTCATCGGCTTCTCCTACCCGGTGGTCCCCAAGGGCCAAGCCCGCATCCGCACCCAGATGTCGGCCGCCCACAGCCGAGCCCAACTGGAGCAGGCGGTGGCCGCCTTCACCCGGGTCGGCCGCGACCTGGGAGTGATCTGAAAAAGGAACAGCAATGAAAGCACTGCTCAAGCTCAAAGCGGAAGTTGGGATCTGGCTGGATGAAGCGCCGATGCCGACCCTCGGTCACAACGATCTGCTGATCAAGATCTCCAAGACCGCCATCTGCGGCACCGACATCCATATCTACAACTGGGATGACTGGTCGCAGCAGACCATTCCGGTGCCGATGATTATCGGCCACGAATATGCCGGGGTGGTCACTGCCATCGGCCAGGAGGTGAGCGGTTTTACCATCGGCGACCGGGTCTCCGGCGAGGGTCACATTACCTGCGGCCACTGCCGCAACTGCCGGGCCGGCCGCCGCCACTTATGCCGCAACACCGTCGGCGTCGGGGTCAACCGCGCCGGCTGTTTCGCCGAGTATCTGGTGATCCCGGCGGTCAACGCCTTCAAAATCCCCCACAACATTTCCGACGAAATGGCCGCCATTTTCGACCCTTTCGGCAACGCGGTGCACACCGCCCTCTCCTTCGACCTGGTCGGCGAAGATGTGCTGATCACCGGCGCCGGCCCCATCGGCTGCATGGCCGCGGCAGTGGCCCGCCATGCCGGCGCCCGCCACGTGGTGGTCACCGATCTCAACCCCTACCGGCTGCAACTGGCCAAACAGATGGGGGCAACCCGCACGGTGCAGGTCGATCAGGAATCACTGCAAGCGGTCATGGCGGAAATCGGCATGAGCGAAGGATTCGATGTGGGAATGGAGATGTCCGGAGCTCCGGCGGCCTTCCGGCAGATGCTCGAAACCATGAATCACGGCGGCAAGATCGCCCTGCTCGGCATTCCGCCGGGGCAGATGGCGGTCGACTGGAACAAGGTGGTGTTCAAGGGGTTGATACTGAAGGGGATTTACGGCCGGGAGATGTTCGAGACCTGGTACAAGATGGCCAGTCTGGTGCAGGCGGGCCTGCAGTTGGCGCCGGTGATCACCCACCGCTTCCCGCTGACCGACTATCAGCGAGCCTTCGAAGTGATGCGCTCGGGAGAAGCGGGGAAGGTGATTCTCGACTGGAGCTGAGGCGCGCGCTGGCCCGCCGGCTCAGCCATTAGTGGTATCCGTTGGGTCGACCACCGGCAGGGGTGCCGCTTCGGTGCGATTGCGTCCTTGGGCCTTGGCGCTGTAAAGAGCCTGATCGACCCGTTTGAACAGCAGGTCGACATCTTCCGGTGGCAGATATTCGGCCACCCCAAGACTGGCGGTGACGGCGATGCTGCTGGTCTCATAGCGCAGTGGCGTCTGTTGCAATTGCTGGCGGATAGTTTCGGCCAGGGCCAGCGCCCGCTGCTGCGGGCAGGCTTTAAGGATCATAAGGAACTCTTCCCCACCCCAGCGGAACAGCATATCCGCCTCGCGAATACTGCTGCGCAGCCGCTGAACCACCCCCACCAGCACCGCATCCCCGGCATGATGGCCAAAGCTGTCGTTAACCTTTTTGAAATGGTCGAGGTCAAGCAACAGCATCGACAGTGGCTCCTTGGAGCGCTGACTGTCGGCCTTGGCCTGATTAAATAGGGCCTCGAAGGCATTGCGATTGTAGGCGCCAGTCAACTTGTCGGTAGCGGCGAGGGACTCGACCCGCTCCTGGTAGCTGGTCAAAGTCCGGTGGGTGAGCAGCAGCACCAGGGCAGAAATCAGGGCGCAGATCCAGAGATTGGCAATCAGGGTGCGGTAGATCGGCTGCAGCAGGGTCCCTTCGGTCTGTTCGACCAGCAGCAGCCAGTCAAATTCCTGGACATAGCGGGTGTTGAGATGGACCGTCTTGCCGTCGCGCTGGTACTTGAGGGTGAGATGCTCGGCGGCCAGGATGCTCTCGGCCAAGGGCGCTAACCCTGGCAGTTCCTGCAAGCGCTGGCCCTGATCGGCAAAAGCGGCGCTGCTCAGGGTCACCTGGCCCTGACCATCGACGAAGAAAATGTTGCGCTGGTAACGCTGCTGGTAGCTTTCGATCAGGTCTTTGACCGCGTCCACGGCCAAACCGACGCCGACGGCGCCGATAAAATTCCCATCGTAGTCGAACACCTTGTAATTGATGAAAATGGTCAGGGCGTCGCGATTGCCGAGGTCGGGATCGACGTTGATTTCGTAGTCCGCCGCCATCTCCCGCACCCGGAAATACCAGCGATCCCGCTCCTCCTCGAGCCGCACCTGCTTGAGAATGCCCTCAGTATGGTAATAGTTGCGGGAGCGCTCGGAGACGAAAAAACTGGTGAAGGTGCCGTATTGCTTCTGAATCTGCTGCAGGTAGCGGGTCATCTGCTCGGGGTTCTGTTCCCCGCCCAGCACCCAGTCGCGCAGAAAGGTGTCGGAGGCCATCAGAGAGGAGATGAAGATGGGACGGAACAAGTCGCGCTGGATTTCCGAATAAATATTGTCGCTGGTCAGCGGCAGGGCGGTTTCTTCGATCTCCGCCCGCAGCGAGGCGCGAGAGGAAAAGTAGCTGGCCAGGCTGGTGGCCAGAAACCCGGCCAGCAGCAGAAAACTGATCAGCAAAATGACCTGGTTTTTCTTGCTGAGCATGTTTCTCCCTCTCCCCCTCAATTCAGAGAATCGATAAAGTTCGACCATTTACGAGGAAGAATACTCTAACCGACTCTGCCAGAATGCCAAGCCATGAGGTTTGGAAAAGATTTAATCCCGCTCCCGCCCGCACTTCCAGCAGGAGCCGAATTGCCCCTCGAGGCGCTCGCCGCAGCCGGCGCAGATCCAAGGAGCCGAGACCGTTTCCGCCTCCTTGAGCCAGCTCTCCAGCAGCAAAATCGCCCGGGGATAAACCTCGTCGTCGATCACCCAGAGTTCGGGCAGGCATTCGAGCAGTGGAATCTCCCCCAGGGCGGTGAACAGGTCTTCGTTACGGAGCAGACAAGCGACCCCTTCCTGCTCGAGCCGCTGGCGCAGCAGCGCCGCCAGCGGTCGTTCGGTCATGCTGAAGCGGTGCAGCCGCTTCATTTCGCCGCCAGGGCCTGCAGCAGACCGGGGCCGAGTTCCCGCTGTTGCCAGCGCTTGAGACCGGGAACTGTCGCCAGAGCGGCGGCATTGCGCGGCTGGCGGCGGGCCAACTCTTCCAGCAGGGCGTTGTTGATCAGCACCCCGGCATCGATTTCCAACTCCACCGCCTTGGCCTTGCGCCACTCCTTGAGCTTGGCGGTGCGGGCATCGACCTCGGGATCCCGCACCGGCCGCTCGCTACGGGGGTAGCGGGGCAGGTCCGCCTCCGGCACCGCCTGCCCTTTGGCGACAGTAGCCAGCAACTCCCGGCCATAGCGCTCGGCGAGCCGGGAGGGGAGCCCCTCGATGCCGACCAAACCTGCGGAATCCTGCGGTTGGCTACTGGCCAAGGCCAGCAGCGGCTGAGTCCCCAGCACCTTGAAAGGGGGACAGTCACGACGGCGAGCCTCGCCATCACGCCACTGCAGCAATTCCTCGACTACCGCCAAACCCCGCCGATCGAGGGTTCCCGCCCCCTTCAGGCGCAGAAACATCGGCCCGGAATTCTCGCTATGGCGGACCTTTTCCAGCAGTTCAAACTCCTCGGCGACCCACTCCAGTCGCCCCTTTTCCAGCAATCTCCCCTCCAACAGCTCCACCAGCCCATGCAGATGCCGGGTATCCTCGGCAGCGTAGCGGATCATACCGGGGGAGAGCGGCCGCTGGGCCCAGTCGGCACGCTGGAATTGCTTATCGAGCTGCACTCCGAAATACTTCCCCAGCACATCGGCCAGGCCGACCTTCTCCTCGCCCAGAAACTGGCAGCTGATCATGGTGTCGAACAGCCCGTGGATCTCGATGCCGAAATCCCGTGAAAGGCAGCGGATGTCATAATCGGCGGCATGGAAGATTTTGCGGATGGCCGGGTTGGCCAGCACCTCCCGCAGCGGGGCCAGGTCGGCCCCGGCCAGGGGATCGAGCAGCACGGTGCGGTGGGGGGTGGAGAACTGCAGCAGGCAGACCTTCTCCTGGTAGCAGTGCATCGAATCGGCTTCGAGGTCGACGGCGATAACGGTTTCGCGGCCGAGCTCGGCGGCCAGTTCGGCCACTTGCGCGCTGGTGGTCAAAATCGGGGTATCAGGCATGGGTCACTCCTGGAAATAGGTTCGCCTCACCGGGCTCGCCCAAGGCGGCCGGGAGCAGGGGGAGGGCTTTCTGATGGGCGCCATGGAACGGCAGATCTCCCAATTCGGTCGGATTCAACCAGGCCGAAGGGGTTTCTTCGCCAACGGCCGCAGGGCCATCGACCAGGGCAAAAAACAGCTGCAGTTGCAGACGGAAATGACTGTAGGCATGGCGCACCGCCCCGGCGGGAATCAACTCCCCTTCCAAACCGAGCTGACGCAGCAGATCGCGGGCCGCGGCCGCCGGGGTTTCGCTGGCAGAGACTTCACGCCCGGGAAATTCCCACAGCCCGCCGAGCATACCGCTCAAGGGGCGGCGACGCACCAGGAACCTCCCCTGGCGGCAGAGCAGCAGCGCCACCTGGGTCTGGGTCGGGATGGCTTTTTTCGTCCGCGCCCGGGGCAGCTCCCCTTCCAGCCCGAGTTTGCGGGCCTGGCAGAGAGTTTCCAGGGGGCAGACCGGGCAGGCAGGGGCGCTCGGGGTGCAGACGGTCGCCCCCAGATCCATGCTCGCCTGGGCGTAGTCGTGGCAGTGCTGCTCGGGGGTCAACGCGGCGGCCCAGAGCCAGAGCTGCTTTTCGGCGCTGGTGCTGCGGGGGTCGCCGTCGAGGGCGAACAGTCGGCAGAGCACCCGCCGCACGTTGCCATCCAGAATTGGCCCCGGGCGGTTGAAGGCGATGGAATAAATCGCCCCGGCGGTGGAGCGCCCCACCCCGGGAAGGCGCTGCAGCGCGTCCAGCTCGGCCGGAAAATCGCCGCCGTGCTCAGCCATCACCCTCTGGGCAGCAGCGTGCAGATTGCGCGCCCGGCTGTAATAACCGAGCCCCGCCCATTGGGCGATCACATCCTCGACGGGGGCAGCGGCCAAAGTGGCGACATCGGGGAAGTGCTGCAAAAAGCGTTGAAAATAGGGGATCACCGCCGCCACCGTGGTCTGCTGCAGCATGATCTCGGAGAGCCAGATGCGGTAGGGGTCGCGGCTGTGGCGCCAGGGAAGATCGCGGCCGCAGCGGCCGTACCAGGCCAGCAGACGGGCCGCCACCTCGGTGGGATCGAAAGGTGGTTCGGGTAGGGGCGACCCCGCGGGTCGCCCTGGGCGAGTCAACGACTCGCCCCTACCATGCCGCCCCTTCAACCGATCTCCCGCAGCGCCTCGAGGGTGCGCTCCATCTCCTCACGGGTACCGATGGAGATGCGCAGCCCCTCCCGCAGCAGCGGGTCGGTGAAATAGCGCACCAGGATCTGGCGCTGGTAGAGGCCCTCATAAACCCGTTTGCCATTGCGGTCGGGAGGAGTGGCAAAGACGAAATTGGCCCGCGAGGGGATCACCCCATAGCCCAGCACCCGCAACTCGCCACTGAACCAGGCCCGGGTCTCGCGGATTTTGCGCACGCAGTCTTTAAAATAGTCCTGATCGGCCAGGGAGGCAGCGGCCGCGGCCTGGGCCAGGCGGTCGAGATTGTAGTGATCGCGGATCTTATCGAGGGCTTCGATCACCTCGGGGCGGGCGATGGCCAGCCCCAGGCGCATCCCGGCCAGGGAATAGCTTTTGGAGAAGGTGCGGGTCACCACCACGTTGGAGTATTTCTTCACCAACTCCAGGGAATTGTCGTCGGCGAAGTCGACGTAGGCCTCATCGACCACCAACACCCCCTCGCAGCGCTTGGCCAGGGCCTCGATAAACTCCTGGGGATAGGCAAACCCCAAGGGGGCGTTGGGATTGACCAGGAAAAACAGCTTCCCCGTGTAGCGCTGGGGGAAATCGATCAGCTCCCAACTGTCGGTCAAACCGAAGGTGCGCACCCGCGCCCCCTGAATCTCGGCCAGGGTGGCGTAGTAGGAGTAGGAGGGATGGACGAAGGCGATCTCCTCCCCTTCCCCGGCAAAGGCCCGGATCAGGTTGTTGAGCACCTCATCGGAGCCGTTGGCCATGATCACCCAGGAGGGATCGAAGCCATAGAGCTGCGCCGCCGCCTCCCGCGCCTTTTGGCTGGCGGCATCGGGGTATTTGCGCAGGTTGCCGCCATCGGCGCCGAGCTCGGCCAGAATCGCCGCGGTGACCTTGGGCGAGGGCGGATAGGGATTCTCATTGGTGTTGAGCTTGATCCAGCGCTCGGCATCGGCGGGCTGGAAACCGGGGACATAACCGGCCATGCTGCGGATATTGGCTCTGAGCGGTAGCATAGACACCTCTTGGTTGCCACGAAGCAGCCGCGGCTAATAGGTTTCCAGAATCTCGTACAAGGTATTGCGCTTGGCCGGGGTGAAGCCGGCGCCCCGGGCCAGTTCGATAATTTCGGGGATGGTAAGGCGGAAGGCGCAGCCGGCGGCAGCGACGACGTTTTCCTCCAACATGGTACCGCCCAGATCGTTGGCGCCGAAATAGAGCGCCACCTGGGCCATCATCGCCCCTTGGGTGACCCAGCTGGCCTGGATGTTGGGCACGTTGTCGAGCACCAGTCTCGAAAGCGCCAGCACCCGCAGGTATTCGACCCCGCTGGCGGTTTCGCCACCGAGTTCGGTATTAGCCGGCTGATAGGTCCAGGGGATGAAAGCGGTGAAGCCGCCGGTTCGGGCCTGCAGCTCCCGCACCCGGAACAGGTGTTCGACAATATCGGCCGGGCTCTCGGTGGAGCCGAACATCAAAGTGGCGGTGGTGCGCATCCCCAGGGCGTGGGCCTGCTCCATCACCGCCGCCCAGTCGCGCCAGCCGATCTTGTTGGGGGAGATCTGCTGCCGCACCTCGTCCACCAACACCTCGGCGCCGCCGCCGGGGACCGAGTCGAGACCGGCGGCCTGCAGCCGGCCCAGGCACTCGGCCATGGAGAGGCCGGAGAGCCGGGCGATATGCACCACCTCGGCCGGGGAGAGGGAGTGGACCTGCAGCTGCGGAAAGCGCTGCGTGATCTCCCGCAACAGTTCTTCGAACCACTCGATGGTCAGATCGGGATGCAATCCCCCCTGCATCAGCAACTGGGTGCCGCCATGCTCCACCAGTTCGGCGACCTTGGCGAAGATGGCGCCGTAGGAAAGCACGTAAGCATCGGGAGCATCAGCGTCGCGATAAAAGGCGCAGAATCGGCATTTCGACTGGCAGACGTTGGTGTAATTAACGTTGCGGTCGATGACGAAGGTCACCCGATTGTGCGGATGCTTCTGCCGGCGCACACTATCGGCGAGTTTGCCGAGTTGCAGCAGCTCGGCCTCGGTGAGCAGAAACAGGGCGTCGCTGTGCTCGAGGGGCGTCCCCTTGGTGAGTTTTTTCTTGATCTTATCCAGCATCGGTCAAAAGCTCCTGAGCTCTTGATAGAGAGTGTCGCGCTCTACCGGAATTTTTCCGGCTTTGCGAATCTGTTGCACGATCTGCTCCTTGGCCAGGGCCTGGGGAGAATCGGCGCCGGCGTCGTGGCCGATCTTTTCCTCGACCACGGTGCCGTCGAGATCGTTGACCCCGAAGGCCAGGGCGACCTGGGCGATCTTCAGCCCCAGCATCACCCAGTAGGCCTTGATGTGGCGGAAGTTATCCAGATAGATGCGGCTGATCGCCAGGGTCTTGAGGGCATCGACGCCGCCGACCCCCTTGGCGCCCGGCACCCGGGTGTTGTCGGGCTGAAAGGCGAGGGGAATAAAGGCTTGGAAACCGCCGGTCTTATCCTGCAATTGACGCAGTTTGGAGAGGTGATCGACCCGGTCGGCATAGTTTTCGAGATGGCCGAAGAGCATGGTGGCGTTGGTTTTGAGCCCGGCGCGGTGGACCTTTTCCGTCACCTCCAGCCAACGCGCACCGGAAATCTTCTCCGGGCAGATCAGCTCCCGCACTCGGGGAGCGAAAATCTCGGCGCCGCCGCCGGGCATGGAGCCGAGACCGGCGGCCTTGAGCTCTTCGATCACCGCTTCCACCGGCTGCTCGGTGAGGCTGGCGAAGTAATCGATCTCCACCGCGGTGAAGGCCTTGATGTGCAGTTTCGGGTTGTCGGCCTTGATGCTGGCGAGCATCTCCAGGTAGAAATCGAAGGGGAGGTCCGGGTGCAGCCCGCCGACCATGTGGATTTCCGTCGCCCCGGCGGCGCTGGCTTCAGCGGCCTTGGCGAGAATATCGTTAATCGCCAGGGTGTAGCACCCCTCGTCTTCGACCCCCTTGGAGAAGGCGCAGAAGGTGCATCGATTGACGCAGAGATTGGTGTAGTTGATATGGCGGTTGACGTTGAAAAAGACCTTGTCGCCGTTGCGCCGACGATTGGCCTGAGCGGCCAGCTCGCCGATGGTGAGCAGGTCGCCGGCGGCGAAGAGCTCGAGGGCGTCGGCATCGGATATCCGCGCTCCGCTCTCGATCTTGGCCCGGACGGTTTCAAACAGCTTGATCATCGATAGGGTGTCCTGAAAATCGGGAAATTAGGGCTCCTGGCCCCAGCGGGGGAAGAGCTGGTGCTCGATGCGCAGACAGTCGAGCAGTTTACCGACCATAAAATCGACCAGTTCGGACATTTGGGTCGGCCGGTGGTAGAAGGCTGGCATGGCCGGGACAATCTGCGCCCCGGCGCGAGCGAGGCGCAGCAGATTCTCGAGGTGGATCTGGTTCAGCGGCGTCTCCCGCGGCAGCAGCAACAGCTCGCGCCGCTCCTTCAGTGCCACGTCTGCGACCCGCTCGATCAGGTTGTCACTGATGCCGGCGGCGATGCGGCCGACCGTCCCCATGGAGCAGGGGGCGATCACCACCGCGTCGGGGGCCGAGGAGCCGCTGGCCACCGGGGCAAAGAGGTCATCGGCGGCGAAGTGGCGCAGCTGTTCGTCAACGCCGAAATGCTGCCGCATCTGCTGCTGCAACGGCTCTGCCTCCCCCTGCCATGCGAGGCCGGTCTCGTAACGCAGCACTTCGAGGCCGGATTTGGAGAGCAGCAGGGTCACCCGGCAACCGCTCCGCAGCAGCTCTTCCACCAGCCGCAGGCCGTAGATCGAACCGGAAGCTCCGGTGATGGCGACGACGATCTGTTTCATCGGCCGACCTTTCCGTCCCTGTGACTAAACCAGGGCATCGAGCAGGGTGAAGGCGAAAATGGTGACGCTGATATAACCGTTCATGTTGAAAAAGGCCGCATCGAGGCGGGAGAGATCATCGGCCCTGACCAGCAGGTGCTCGTAGACCAGCAGGCCGATCACCACCAGCACCCCCAGGAAGTAAATCCAGCCGAGCCCAGTGCCGAAGGGGAGCGCCAGCAGCAGCGCCACCATCAGGAGGTGGAATATCCGGGCCAGGCGGATGGAACCCTCGGCGCCAAGTTTGGCGGGGATGGAGTGCAGCCCCTGCTCACGATCGAATTCCAGGTCCTGCAGGGCGTAGAAGATATCGAACCCGGCCACCCAGAACAGCACCGCCAGCCCCAGGGCCAGGATCGGCCAACCGATATCGCCGCGCAGGGCGATCCAGGCGCCGATGGGGGCCGCCGCCAGGCAGATGCCGAGCACCACGTGGGCCAGGGCAGTGAAGCGCTTGCAATAAGAGTAAAGCAGCAAAAAGCCGATCGCCAGCGGCGAGAGGTAGAAACACAAGGGATTGAGCATCCAGGCCGCCAGCAGCAGCAGGGCAAAGGAGCCGGTCACCAGCGCCCAGGCCTCCCGATGGGAGACCAGCCCGGCGGGGATATGACGGCCGGCGGTGCGGGGATTCTGCTTGTCGATGCGGGCATCGATGATGCGGTTCAGACCCATAGCGCCGCTGCGGGCCCCGACCATGGCCAGGCAGATCCAGAAAATCTGCCCGATGGTAGGCGCGGCCCCGTTGGCCATGGCGGCCAGCACCACCCCCATCAGCGCAAAAGGAAAGGCGAAGATGGTGTGGGAGAATTTGATCATCTCCAGCAGGGCGCGGAACTTCTCCGCCACGGTGGTGGTCGACATGGGGCTCCTTGGGCGGAAGATATGGTCAAAGCTGAGCCGGAAAGGGGCTTCCGGGGCGGTCAGTGTACACCGCGAGGCAGGTCGGTTCAAGGTCTTTCACCCCGGGTTTACGCCGCTTCGAAGCGGCCATTGACAGCCCTGCGGCGCTCGGCTAAGGTGCCGCCATGGAAGCATTTCTCACCGAGCAAGGGCTGCCGGCCCTGTTTGTCCTCAGTTTTCTCGCCGCCACCCTGCTCCCCCTGGGCTCCGAGTGGTTGCTGCTGGTGCTGCTCAGCCGCGGCGAGGCGCCGCTGCTGGCGGTGGCTGTCGCCACCTGCGGCAACACCCTTGGCGCCATCACCACCTACCTGATCGGCCTCTATGGCGGCCCGCTGCTGGCCGAGCGGGTGCTGCGCATCGACGCCGCCGCCCGTCAGCGGGCCGAAGCCCGCTACGCCCGCTTCGGTAGCTGGTCGCTACTGCTCTCCTGGCTGCCAATCATCGGCGACCCCCTCTGCCTGGTGGGCGGACTGCTGCGGGTCCCCGCCGGACGCTTCGTGCTACTGGTGGGGAGCGGCAAACTGCTGCGTTATGCCGCCCTGGCCCTGCTCGCCACTCCGGCTTTGACCGGCTGATCCCCCCATTTGGCCGAAAATCTCCGTCGTCTCCCTTGAAAACACCACTTTTCCCACCGGCAGACTGTTCATCGGCAAATCCTTTGCTATATTTTTCATGAACCAGCGCCACCGAAGGGCGAAAACCAATATTTCAGGAGGGTAGGATGAGTAATCTGACCAAGATCGAAGGGATTGGCGAAGCGTACATGGCGAAACTCAAGGCCGCCGGGGTGACCAGCACCGAACAGCTACTGGAAAAAGGCGCCACTCCTGCGGGTCGCAAAGAGCTGGAAACCGCCACCGGCATTGCCCACGCCCTGATCCTGCGCTGGATCAATAACGCCGACCTGTTCCGGATCAAGGGAATCGGCGAGGAGTATGCCGACCTGCTCGAGGCCGCCGGGGTCAACACCGTTCCCGAACTGGCCCAGCGCAGCGCCGAGAATCTGGCCGCCAAACTGGCGGAGGTCAATGAAGCCAAGAAGTTGGTGCGCAAGGTTCCGACCGCGGCCCAGGTGACCGACTGGGTCGCCCAGGCCAAAGCCCTCCCCCGTGTCCTGACCTACTGACCCCAGTAATTGCGCTTTACAGCCGGAAGTGGTTGCCCCGGGCAATCACTTCCGGCCAAGACTATCTTCGCCCGAGAACACCCCAAGTTGGCGCTCAGGGGCACGCCACCCCGGCCATATGGCCCACATTTATTCGCTCCCACCACTCATCCAACCTCACACATTCGTTTATCCACCCGTTATTACTTTAAGATTCCGACCGATCAGGCAGTTACGGCATGGTGGTTGCAAAACTTTGCAAAAACGGCTAATATGCCGCCGTCCACTGTCACAAAAAATTCCAGGAGTAAAATTTCTATGTGGTTTTCTGAATACGGATGGATCAAGGATGTTGCCGAAACCAGTCGGCGCTCCTTCCTGAAACTCGGCGTCGCCGCCATCGCTGGTGCCACCCTCCCCATTCCCGCCTTTGCCCGCATGCTCGACGCCCTCGGCCCCGAGCGCACTCTTTCCTTCTACAATACCCACACCGGCGAAGAGCTCAACAAGGTCGTTTACTGGGCCGACGGGATTTATATTCCCGAAACCCTCAACGACATCAACCATATCCTGCGCGATTATCGCAAGGACGAGGTCCGCTCCATCGACCCCGGGTTGCTCGACCAACTCAGCACTCTGCACCGCAAACTCCAGGTTCGTTCGCCGATCCACATCATCTGCGGCTATCGCTCCCCGGCCACCAACAAGGAGATGCGCAGTAAAAGCAGCGGTGTGGCCAAGAAAAGTCTGCACATGAGCGGCAAGGCCATCGACCTGCGGATTCCCGGCATCAGCCTCTCTCAGGTCCGCAAAGCCGCCATCAGCATGAAAAGCGGCGGGGTTGGTTATTATCCCAAATCCGATTTTGTTCACCTCGACACCGGCCTGGTTCGAACCTGGTGACCCTGGGCGAAGAGCCTATCTGACCAGACACCCAAGACAAAACCGACTGAATTGAAAAAGCCCTCCGCAGCTGCTGGAGGGCTTTTTTCGTTTCTGCAGCCAGGGCACCCGGTGTCGTTTCGGGCATAAGACGCGCCTGCGATATTTTGATGCTTCCAGATTTCCCATTTAGCCCATTGATCTACGCCCTAGTGATAGTCGTCCCTGAAAAACTCGAGATTTCGCCTTCAGACGACGGTCGAGCGTAGTTGCAGATTTCTTCCGGACCGCCCAACGGTCTCTGCGTTGGCAGAAACGAACAATGTGAACGGCATCAGTAAGG
>Ga0209231_1000161_pt1 | contig 48184 bp, 34 predicted proteins | sample Deesub45470m_DNA_FD_188086 | JGI IMG/M metagenome (GOLD analysis project Ga0209231, IMG submission 188086) | Deep subsurface microbial communities from North Pacific Ocean - 450_OLKR46/470m Metagenome (SPAdes) (version 2) | ecosystem: Environmental > Terrestrial > Deep subsurface > Unclassified ... | reverse complement strand
ACCCTGCTGATCCCGGGATACAACGACAGCGCCCACGAGATCGGCAAGATGTGCGAATGGATCGCTGAAGAACTCGGGCCGGACGTGCCGCTGCACTTCACCGCCTTCCATCCCGATTACAAGATGACGGACATTCCGGCCACGCCGGCCTTGAAGCTATCGGAAGCCAGACGCATCGGCCATGCAGCCGGCCTGCACCATGTGTATACGGGGAACGTGCATGACACCGCAGGAGGAACGACGCACTGCGCCAGCTGCAAACAGGCGCTCATCGTGCGGGATTGGTATGAGATCCGCGACTATCGGCTCACCGCGCAAGGCAGCTGCCCGCATTGCGGCGAACTGCTCGCCGGACGTTTCGGCATATATCAAAGCCAGCCCGGCACACGGCGCATCCCCGTCCGCATCAGGCGCTGAACTCGTACCTGCTCAAATCAAGGATGCCTGCGCACCGTCAGGCACAGCGTCACAGAATTTTTCGGCAATGGCCGCGAACTCATGCTTGATCCTTTTGAAGGCCGCTACGATATCCGGATCGAAGTGCGTGCCGCTACCCGCATCGATGATCTTCACCACCTCATCGTGATGGATAGCATGCTTGTACACGCGCCTTGATGACACGGCATCATAGACATCCGCCAGCGCCATCAGTCTGGCCGGTATGGGGATGTCCTCTCCGCTCAGTCCGAAGGGATAACCGCTGCCATCCCATTTCTCGTGATGGCCGACCGCGATCTGGCGGGCAATACGCAGGAAGTGGCTCTGGATATTGACTTCACTCTCGGCCGCCGCAATGGCATTGCCGCCAAGCAGCGCATGCTGCTTCATGATCTCGAACTCCTCATCGGTCAATTTCCCGGGTTTCAGCAGGATGTGATCCGGGATGCCGACCTTGCCTACATCATGCAGCGGTGCCAGCTTGAACAGCAGCTCGATGTTCTCCTCGGTAAGGAAGTCCTTGAATCTGGGATGACCATGCAAGTGTTGCGCCAGCAGACGGACATAGTGCTGGGTGCGCCGGATGTGATTGCCGGTTTCGTTGTCGCGCGTCTCCGCCAGCGAAGACAGCGCGAGGATGGTCGCGTCCTTGATCAGCCCGATCTCTTCCGTGCGCTGCCGCAGTTGAGAGGTGCGCTCGCGCACCATTTGTTCCAGTCTTTCCTCGTGCACGCGCAATTCAGCGTTCGCCTTCTCCAGTCTGGCGCGCGCATCTTCGGTGGCATTCTTCTGCGCGCCCAGTTCCAGCAGCAAGGTGTTGTTCTCAAAACGCTGCTGGAGCAGCTGCAGGTAATTCTTGGACAATACCCGGCCGGCAAACAATACGACCATGCTGAACAACAGCAGCATGCCGGCGACCTTCCAGTGCAAGGCATCGTTCTCGGCTGCCACCCGCACCGTCAGCGGCAGCATGATGCCGGCCAGATAAGCGATGGAGGCAGGCAGGTGTACCGAGTTCAGGATCACCGCCGCAGCGACCAGCCCGATCATGATGCCCTGATTGAACAAGTCATGCGGGAAGAACACGACGGCAGCTGCCCCCCACAACAAACCGGAAGCGAGTGCAAAGACGGTGAAATGCTGATGCCAATCTCGACACTGTTCCAGCGCAGAAAGGCTATGCCTGTCTCTTCTCCACTTGGAAAGTTCTACGAAATGCAGCGTGAATGAGGCTGACAACCACAGGACCATCCAGTCCTGATGGCCCAGTTCCCAGTACAACCAGACGAACAAGATCTGCACCCCCATCTGCCCGAGCACCATCACCGGGAACATCTCCATGCGCGTGCGCAGTTGCTCCCGGCAAATCGGCAGACCTTCATGACTCAACGTGAACCCCCAGTCGAACCAACCGGGTGGAAAGTGCTTGGAATGTTTGGTGGTGATGTCCATGATCTCCCCCTTATCCGTATCGCGACACACCCGCATGGGTGTTCCTGTACGGCAAAAGGGATGGGGCCTATGCCATCTCGAACGACAAGTGGAGTTTGGCCAGATTCGACTGATAGCGATCCGAAGCATCCTTGAAGAATCGGCTTCCGCGCACGATGGCCATGGCAGCCTCACGTTTGCCCAGATCGACCAGTAGCAATGCCTGGGACGCCGCCTCGTGGAACTCATAACAGCTTTCATGCAGGTCATTCAGCAAGTTCACATCCGAACAGTGCTTGCCACCCTCGCCGTGCAGCCATTTGCCGACCATGCAGTCTCTACAACAATCATCCGGTAGCTCAGGCTTGTCAGACGAGTAGCCCTGAACATACGCTTCCACCTTGAATCGCTGATTGAGGTGCGACTGGATAGCACGGATGCCGTCGAAACGTTCGATAGTGGGGATGTTGCGCTGAAGCGTATTGCCGACCTGTTTCCACATGATGTGCCTCCTGCAAAAGACCAGATGGGATGGTCATTCTGCGCGGCGGCAACGGCCGATACAATATGCCGAATGGCCTATATATCGGCCTATGCAACAGCCTATATCATCCGCCCATCCTATTGATTCCATGTGGATCATGAAATCACCCGCACCAGCGCGAAGCCCCCGCCGGCTGTACGGAAATTCGTAGTCTGCCCCTGATACAGCCGGGCGGCGATCATCTGGAGATGTCCGTCATACACGTAGCAACGCACGTCATATTTCAAAGACACGGACTCCCCGCCCGAACAGACCTTGCGCTCTCCCGGCACAGCCAGCCGCTGCGCGATGTAATCAGCCTGCATCACCTCTTCGAACACCCGCTTGGTCATCTTGTCGCCGCGATAGGTCCCCTTGCTGCCGTATCCGCTCACCGGTTTGAAGAACCATTCCTTGCGGATAGACCACCAATGTTCCGCGTCTTCGGCGCGCACGATCTCGGTGTGGGGGATACCTTGCTGCAAAGCCATGATGGCTTCCTCCGCCACACCGGCGGCGCGCAACGCGTCCGCATCGGTCAACCAGGCCAGCTTGCGCTTGTCGGCATATTTTGCGTGATGTGCCGGCCCGGGCGTCAGCACCACCTGCCCCATCCCCCAGGCATCGCGGATATGCGGATAGCCTTGCAGGGTAAAGTCGGTGAGGCGGTTGTAGATCATGTCGACGCGCCGCTCGCCGATGTAAAGCGCATCCTCGCGCACATGCAGCGCGCCGGGATCGGCGATGAAAGCGGCGATACCGGCACGCTCGAACAGCTTTTGCGCCAGCAGGAATTCCGCATACAGATATTGCGACTCGGGCTGCTCATCGACGATGGCGATGGTCGCGAGCGGCGCATCGCCGCGCGCCCTGCGCCATTCGTTGCGGAACATGCCGACGAACGTCTGGCCCGGATCAGCCTCGCCCACCGCCTCGCCGTACAGGTTCGCGGCACGCTGGCTATCGATCAGCAGGGCATTCAGGAAAGCGCCGCCCGCGTTGGTGTTGATCTCGATCAGATGCGCGCCCTGCTCGTTCAAGTGGAAGTCGTAACCGTAGAACACGCCGAGCGGCGCACCTTTTTCGGGTTCACCAAGCGCCTGCTCCGCTGCCGCGATGACTTGCTGCATCTGCTGCAGCTGCAGATCGCTGATGAACACCGGCGCTGAAGCGAACAGATGCGGGCAACGTTCCTTGACCAAGCCGTACCAGTCCTCACCTTGCGCCTGCAAGGCACTTTGCAGCGCCCCGGCGTCCATGCCCGCCCAGTCCAGACATTCGCCGTTCAGATGCGCGATGAAGTCCTGATCCACGTCGAAATGTTCTTTTGCCGTATCCGGCGAGTGCGCATCAACCACCGAGCATCGCCTTTTTCAGATCATCCTGCGCCGGTTTGTTGCCCAACCATATCTTCAACAACGCGCGCTTGAATGCCGCGCCTGCGATATTGCCGTACACCTTGCCGTTCAAACTGATCCGCGTGCCAGCGGCCGGTTGGTAATCGAGCGTGATGACGTCCCCCTGCTTGGCCTCGCCAATCTCGTTGAAGATGTCGGCCATCAACATGAGTTGCGCCTTCATCGCCTTCAATTCAGCGCCATCGTGGTTCGCCTGTATGGCTTCGTTGAACGCGCCGTACAGCTTATTGCTACCCAGATCACGCAGCATATGCATCGCGATGCGCTGAGGATGTTCATCGGCGATCACCATGTCTGCAGCCATCTGCTTTTGTGGCAGATACAAGGCGCCGACATAGACCTTGAAGAACCATTTGGTGCGTATGCCCGCCCCGTTCAGCACCAGTGTTTGAGAACCGACCTGCGCTGTATCATTCACCTTGACGCCCGCGACATCAAGCGCCATGGCAGGCATGCACAGCAAACAGACCGCCATGCCCAGCATCACTTTCTTCATCTTCTTACTCCTGAATCCATATAACCCTCTCATAGCGCCTCGAACACGCCGGCGGCCCCCATGCCGGTACCGATACACATCGTCACCATGCCGTACTTTTGTTTATGACGACGCAGACCGTGCAGCAAAGTGGCAGTGCGGATCGCACCGGTCGCGCCGAGCGGATGGCCCAGCGCGATGGCACCGCCGAGCGGATTGACGATATCCGGGTTCAGCCCCACATCGCCGATCACCGCCAGCGATTGCGCGGCGAAGGCTTCGTTCAGCTCTATCCAGCCCATATCGTTGAGCGACAAGCCGACCTGTTTCAGTGCTCGGGGGATCGCCTCCTTGGGGCCGATGCCCATGATCTCCGGCGGCACGCCCGCCACGGAAAAACCGAGGAACTTGCCGATGGGCGTCAGGTTGTAACGCTTCAATGCCGCTTCCGAACACAGCAGCACCGCGCCCGCCCCGTCCGACATCTGCGAACTGTTGCCCGCCGTGACCGAGCCTTTCAGCGCGAACACCGTCTTCAGCTTCGCCAGTGCTTCCAGCGAGGTATCCGCACGCGGGCCTTCGTCCTGCGCGACCATGCGCGCCATCACGTTCACCTCGCGGCTATGCATGCCCGGCACATGCTCTGTGATCTGATAGGGCGTGATCTCGTCCGTGAACTCGCCGTTGTTGATTGCCGCGATGGCACGCAAATGGCTCTGCAAAGCGAAAGCATCCTGCGCCTCGCGCGACACCTTCCAGCGTTCCGCCACCTTCTCCGCCGTCATGCCCATGCCGTAGGCGATACCCACATGCTCGTCCTCGAAGATGGCCGGATTGAACGCCACCTTGTTGCCCATCATCGGCACCATGCTCATGCTCTCTACCCCGGCCGCCAGCATCACATCCGCCTCGCCGAGGCGGATACGGTCCGCCGCCATCGCAACCGCCTGCACACCGGAAGAGCAGAAACGGTTCACCGTCATGCCCGGCACCGTGTTCGGAATACCCGCCAGCAGCAGCGCGATGCGCGCCACGTTCATGCCCTGCTCCGCCTCTGGCATCGCGCAGCCCACGATCACATCGCCGATGCTGGCCGGATCGAGCGACGGCGCCTGCGCCAGCGCACTCTTCAGCACATGCGCCAGCAGATCGTCCGGGCGCGTGTTGCGGAACATACCGCGCGGCGCCTTGCCCACCGGCGTACGGGTGGCAGCGACGATATAGGCTTCCTGAACTTGTTTGCTCATGGCTCGCTCCTGCGGATGAAGTTGGCATGCGGGGTGTCGTCTGCATCATACGTCAGCGCCCCCCTGTGGTAAATCAAGAGACGGAAATGCGAACGCCCCCTCGTCTGAGGGGGCGTTCGTTTGCAAAACGGCGCGCTAGCGCACCGCTGATTCAGCTATCACTTGATCTCGGACAACAGTGCCGGAGATTTGACCAACTGACGCACGCCGTGTGCGTGGTCTTCTTCATACTTGTTCCCCTTGCACCATTCGCCGACAGTCTTGATGTTCAGCTTGGCGCAGGAAGGACGCACGCTCCAGGTCACCTGATACTCGGAGCAGGCGCTCTCGTTGTACTTCGGACCGGTGGTGGAACCCATGAACTCGACCGGCTTGCCGGTATCGGTCGGCAACGCAGCAGCAGATTGGATCTGGTTGAAATCCAGACCGCCTTCAGCCACCAGTGTGTACACCTGGGTCTCCACGCGCAGTTCCGGGTTCGCGCACTTGGCGGAAACGCAGGAACCGAGGCCCTTGCCGCCGGGCACGTCGCAAGTGGTATGCACATAGTGTACTTCGATGGTGTCGCCGGGCTTCAGGTCGCCATGCGCACTCTTGCACACGCCTTCGCCGGACCAGGCCTTCTCTGCCTTGCTCAGCTTCTTGCTGATGTTGCACTGGTAACCGCTGCCGTAACCTTCATGGCCATCACCGGCATATATGGAAAAATCTTTTGCCTTGTGCTCGGCACCTTCATGAAAGTGGATGTTGCACAGATGCATCTCGGATGCCGCCGGAGCCGCCTTGAACGTCACCTTGTTGTCACCGCTCTTGCTGTCGATATCGCGCGGTGTCTGCGGACCAAAGCCAGTACACGTCGGCCCTGCCACTTCGTGGCCATGAGCTTCATGCTCATTCTCGTGACCATGTGAAGCTGCAAAGGCGCTGCCCGAAGCCAGTCCCATAACCAATACCAAACCTGCACAACTCTCCCTGAGTCTTGTCATTGCGTCTCACCCTTAAATGTTCGTTGGAAATGTACAGCTTGTTTTTATATGTGATACCCAACAGCGCGATTGCGGCGCGAGATTCTACAAGCAATTCCGCGAATGATGGGAAGCTTTAGAAGAAGCTAATATTGAACAGGGTGCTCAGTTGAGCAGGCCCACCCCCTTTACGTTCATCGAATTTCCATTCCTCGGATTTTCTAGTTCCGCAACGGCTTCCCACTCTTCAACATATGCTCGATCCTTGCCTGCGTCTTGTCGGTGGCGAGCAACTCCATGAAGTGTTTGATCTCCAGGTCGAGCAGCCATTGTTCGTCCACCATCGAGCCCGCTTCCACATCGCCGCCGCATAAGGTGTCGGCGACGCGACAGCCGATGTCGTAGTCGTGTTCGGAGATGAAGCCGCCGGCGAGCATGTTGACCATGGCAGCTTTCAGGGTGGCGGTGCCGGTGCGGCCGGCGACCATGATCTGGCGCTGGTGCAGCGGCGGACGATACGCCGTGGCGTTGAGCGCTTTGGCTTCTTCCTTTGCGATGTGCAGCAGTTCGAATCGGTTCATCACGATGCGGTCGGACGGTCTTAGGTAACCCATCTCTCTTGCCAGCTCGGCACTCTTGGCGACTTCGCCCATGGCGATATGCTGGAAGTAGCGGCGCACGAAGGGGAAGATGTCGATGCGGTTGTCGCTGGAGTAGCGCTGTGCTTCCTGCGAGGCGCGTTGCGCCATCTCCTTGCAGCCGCCACCGGCGGGCAGCAGACCGACGCCGACCTCGACCAGACCGATGTAGCTTTCCAGTGTGGCGACGATGCGCGAACAGTGGATGGAGAACTCGCAACCGCCGCCGAGTGCGAGGCCGTCCACGGCGGCGATGGTGGGCACCTGCGCGTATTTGAGGCGCATCGAGGTGCGCTGGAACTTGGCCACCACCTCCTGCACCTTGGGCACGTTGCCGGTGGCAGCGTTGAGGATGTCGCCCACCCCACCGCCGCCCGCCGCGGTGTATTTGACGCGATTCACCGCGCCCTTAAGCTTGCCGAACATGCCGCTGTCCGGCGCCTCCTGCACGCCCTGCATCAGTTGCAGCAGGTTGGCGCCCGCCGAGAACGGCGGCTCGGTCTGCCACAGGATGAGCGCGGAGAAATGCGCCTCGGCTTCGTCTACCGCGCGCAGGATACCGTCCAGCACTTCGTTGCTGACGGTGTGCATCTTGGTCTTGAAGCTGAGGATGGCGATGCTGTCGCCGGTGTGCCACAGGCGCACTTCGTCGGTTTCGAACACGGTCTCGCCGTACTGGCGCACTTCGCCGATGAGGTGATCAGGGAACAACTGGCGATGGTAGACGGACAAGGTCGAACGCGGCTGCATGGTGCGGGTGGCGGGGGTATAGGCGCCCTGCGCCGTATGCACGCCGTTGCGCAGCGGATCGGCGGCCCACACCGGTAGCGGCGCGGACGCCATCGCCTTGCCGGCGGCGATGTCCTCCGCGATCCAGCCGGTGACCTGCTGCCAGCCGGCGGCCTGCCAGATCTCGAACGGGCCGTTGTCCCACCCGAAGCCCCAGCGCACGGCGAAATCGAGGTCGCGCGCGTTGTCGGCGATGGTTTCCAGATGCAGCGCGCAGTAATGGAATACGTCGCGGAACACCGCCCACAGGAACTGCGCCTGCGGAAGCGGGTTGTTGCGCAGGCCGGCGAGTTTCTTGGCCCAGTCGCGTTCGCGCAGGATGGCTTTCACACCGTCTTCCACCTTGGCATCCGACAACTTGTATTCGCGCGTGTGCAGGTCAAGGACGTGGATCTCCTTGCCGATCTTCTGGTAGATGCCGCGTTTGCTCTTCTGCCCGAGCGAGCCCTGATCGACCAGATACTGAAACCAGCCCGGCAGTTCAAAATGTTTATGCCACGGGTCTTCGGTGAGGTTCTCGCGCATGGTGTTGACCACATGTGCGAACACGTCCAGACCCACCACATCCAGCGTGCGGAAAGTGGCGCTCTTGGGGCGACCGAGATAGCGCCCGGTCAGCGCATCCACCATATCGAAGCCAAGATTGAACGCGGCCGCATGGTGCTTGGTGGCGAGCATGGAGAACACGCCGATGCGGTTGGCGATGAAGTTGGGGGTGTCCTTGGCGCGCACCACGCCCTTGCCCAGCGTGGAGACAAGGAAGGTCTCCAGTTCGTCCAGCAGTTTCGGCTCGGTGCCCTTGCACGGGATCAATTCCACCAGGTGCATGTAACGCGGCGGGTTGAAGAAGTGGATACCGCAGAAGCGGTGGCGCAACTGTTCGGGGAAGGCTTCGGCCAGCGTGTTGATGGACAGGCCCGAGGTGTTGGTGGCAAAGATGGCGTTCGCGTTCACGAACGGTGCCACCTTGCGGTACAGGTCGGACTTCCAGTCGATGCGTTCGGCGATGGCTTCGATGATGAGGTCGCAGCCGCGCAGTTTTTCCAGATGCTGTTCGTAATTCGCCGCTTCGATGTAGCTGATGCGCGATGGTGATGAGATGGGTGCGGGCTCGAGCTTCTTCAAACCGGCCAGCGCCTTGTTCACATTGCCGTTCGGGTCGCCCTCTTTCGCGGGCAGTTCGAACAACAGCGTCTCGACATTGGCATTGACCAGATGCGCGGCGATCTGTGCGCCCATCACGCCGGCACCGAGCACGGCGACTTTGCGGATCTTCAGATGATTGCCCATCGCATTCCCCTCAACATTAAGCAGAGAAAACGGCAGGGGGCGTTCCCCCCGCCGCTCTCGACCTGAAAATTAGAACTTGTATCCGTACTGCACACTGACGATATCCACGCTGCTGCTGTAGCTGCCGACCAGATAACCCTTGCCGGCCAAGTCAGCATTCGCCGATGCACTCTGATTCATGACACCGCTCTTCACAAACAGGTGTGCATAGCCAAAATCGATCGTTCCCGCTTGGCCGGTTTTGTACTGCCCTCCCAGTGCCAGCCAAGTGCGGTCGGCATCCGGGATGCGCACCGTGCGGTAGGCATCCGACACCGGCGCCTGGTCGAAGGCAAGCCCTGCACGCGCGGTCCACTGTTCGCTGTAGTGATAACTGGTGCCGACGGAAACGCGCCAGGTGTCTTTCCAGTTCTCGGGGGTCGCGGCGCCCAGCGACGTACCGTTTGTTTTCTTCACATCCAGCGTTTTGAACACGCTCCAGCCGGTCCAGGTCGCATCGGCCATCACTTCCAGCTTGTCGCCGTACTGGTGCACCGCGCTCATGGAGAAGGAATCCGGCATGGTGATATCCAGCGTGACAGCCTGATCCGGCAGCGCAGCGGCCAATGCGGCTGGACGGTTGGCGAACTTTACGTCACCCGAGAGTTTGTATTTGATCTGGGAACGGTAGGCCGCCCCGACGCGCGTCTTCGGGCTGAGATTGAACAAGGCCCCGAAGTTATAGCCCCAACCGCTGTCGCTGCCTGTGAGGGTACTGAGGCCTTCCAGATTCGGAATGGCCGTTGCACCGGAAGTGGCCTGATAAATAGCGGCGCTGTAATTCACCCTGTTAGTCAGCTCGCCGGAGATATGCTGGTAGCTCAAACCCGCGCCGACGCTGAGCGTATCGCTCACGTCATAGGAGATCGACGGATTCAGGTTGATGGTCTGGATCTTGGATTTGACCGCCTGGAAGCGCCCCATCCAGGTCGCGTCGTAGTCAGTCTGCAAACCGAACGGGGCATTGATCCCTATCCCGGCATGCATCTTGTCGTCGATCTGACGGGTGTAATACATGTTGGGCACGAATGCCATGCCGCCGGCATCGCCCCCCGTGCCCGTGCCTGCTGTCTGCAGCGGTGCCAGACCGGAGATCGTTCCGCTGTACTGTGCGGAAGGTTTGATGAACGCGCCGCCGACGGAGATCTGCGAGTCGTCCAGGCGCGACATACCGGCGGGATTGTAAAAGACTGTCGCAGCATCTTCCGCAGACGCCGCCCCGCCGGCGAATGCATTACCCAGTCCGCTGCCTTGCTCGATCAGCGCAAAACCGGATGCACACGCCTGGCCTGCCATCAACATCAAGACACCAGACACCAGCACTCCAACCTTCGTTTTTCTAAGGATCATTATTTTTCTCCCTGATTTATTAATAACCAATCCCTGCCTTCCAACAACCCCGACTAAACCGCCGGCAACGGCCGAGGCTTGCGATCCTCGCCTACCGCGACATAGGTCAATTGCGCCTCCGTCACCTGATGACAGGTTGGATTCTCCGGATCGCGCTGCACGTAGACTTCCACATCCACGGTGATGGACGTGTTGCCGGTTTTGACGATCCTTGTGTAGAAACTCACGATGTCGCCGACGAAGATCGGCTGCTTGAACACGAAGGAATTCACCGCCACGGTCACCACCCGCCCTTTGGCGCGGTGCACGGCCGGGATGCTGCCGGCGACGTCCACCTGCCCCATCAGCCAGCCGCCGAAGATGTCGCCGGTGTAGTTGGCATCGGACGGCATGGCCGCCACGCGCAGGGTCGGCTCACGATCGGGCAATGATGTGACGGGGGTGTTCATGCTCAGTGTCCTTCGTAGAGTGCATCGATCTCGCGCGCGAATCTCGCCATGATCTTGTCGCGCTTCATGCTCAACTTGGGTGTGAGCAGGCCGTTGTCTATGGTCCACGGTTCGGTCAGTAACAACACGCGGTTGACCTTGGCATAGCCGGGGAAGGCACGGATGTTGCGCGCGATACGGCGCAGCAATTTTGCTTCCACGTTGCTGTCGGTGAGCGATTCCGGCATGTCCGGCCTTACGCCGACCTTGGCCGCGATGTCCGGCCACACCACGGGGTTGAGCACCACCAGCGCGACCAGATAGGGTTTGCCTTCACCGAGGATCATCGCCTGATCGATCAGCGGATCGTGCAGGATGGCCGCTTCCATATCCGCGGGCGGGATCTTTTCACCGTTGCCCATCACGATGATCTCTTTCAGGCGGCCGGTGATGTACACGTGGCCGGTCTCGCTGATGCGCGCGATGTCGCCGGTGTTGAGCCAGCCGTCATCGTTGATCATCGCCTTGGTCGCCTCGGGATTGTTCCAGTAGCCCATCATCACGTTCGGGCCTTTCACCAGCAGCGCGTTCTGCGCACCCAGTTTTACCTGCACGCCGCGTATCGGCTGGCCCACGCTGTCGGGGAAGTTGCTATCCAGATGGTTGCCAGTGACGATGGGGCTTGTCTCGGTCAGGCCGTAACCCTGCACCACCGGCAGGCCGAGTCCGACGAACATGCGCGAGATGTCGGCATCCAGCGCGGCACCACCGGTCACCGCCGTACGCAGTCGTCCGCCCAGACGTGTCAGCAGTTTCTGCGCCACCAGTTTGTCCAGCAGTGGCCACAGCAGGAAAGAGAGCTTCCAGGGACCGCGCCCCTGTTCATGTTCGAAGCGCGCCCAGCCCACCTCGACCGCCAGATCGAACAGCTTCTTGCGCAGCGGCGGGCCTTCTTCCAGCTTGGCGCTGATCGCCGAATGGATGCGCTCGTAGATACGCGGCACCGAGATGAGGATGGTGGGGCGTATGGTTTGCAGGTCTTCTGACAACAAGGGGATGGAACGTGCGTAAGCGACTGTCGCGCCGGTCATCACTTGCAGGTAATAGCCGCAGGTGCGCTCGAAGGTGTGCGACAGCGGCAGGAAGGACAGCAACAGATCGTCATCGTAGAGCGCGAAGGTGCCCAGCGCGGAGTGCGCGTTGCTCAGCATGTTGCGGTGACTGAGCATCACGCCCTTGGGTTTGCCGGTGGTGCCGGAGGTGTAGATGATGCTGGCCAGCTCGCCCAGCTCGCACGGCACGGGCGCTTGCAACTCGGCGGCAGACGGCAAGACATGCGCTGCCGATATCAGACGCGAGTCGTCGCTCTTTACCTCGTCCAGCGAGATAAAACGCTGCACACTGGGCATCAGCGATTTCACGGCGTTCAATTCCTGCCATTGCTCGGCGGTCTCGAACAGCAACACCTTGGCCTGCGCATCGTTCACGATGTAGGCGATGTTCTCGGCGCGATCCACCGTGTACAGCGGCACGGTGACCAACCCCAGCGACATGGCCGCCTGATCGAACATCACCCATTGCGGACAGTTGCGCAGCATGAGCGCCACGCGGTCGCCCTTCTGCAGACCTTCCCTGGCCAGCGCCGCCTGCCAGCGCGCCACTTCTGCAAACATCTGACGCCAGCTCAGACTCACCCATTCGTTCAGGTTCGCATCGAAATAACGGTAGGATTCTTTATCCTGCGAGCGCCTTACCCGTTCAAGGAACAAGCCGTGCAGCGTCCCCGCCTGATCCGGCGTGATCACGTCTACGTTGTCTGGTGTCGTCATGGCGCTCTCCCCTTATTGTTATTTCTGCAAGAACAAGTCATCAAACAGCCTCCCCCCCGGACTGACTGAGTAGTGCTCGAAGTCACTCACCCCTTCTTCGCGCAACACTTCCTCGTCGATGAAGAAATTGCCGCTGCAGGTATCGCTGGAACGCATCAGGATGGCATGCGCGGCATCAGCCACGATGGCAGGTTTACGAGAGGCGTGCAGGATCTCTGCGGGGAAGTTGTATTCGATGGCGGCCGTGGCGATGGTGGTGCGCGGCCACAGGCAGTTGCAGGCGATGCACGCTGCCGCAAACTCGCGCCCCAACCCCATGGTCACCATGCTCATGCCGTATTTGGAGATGGTATAGGCCACATGCGGCGCGAAATTTTCCGGCCCCATGTTCAGCGGCGGCGACAGCGTGAGGATGTGCGGATTCACTGCCTGCTGCAGATGCGGGATACAGGCCTGCGAAGCAAGGAAGGTGGCGCGCATGTTCACGCCCCACATCAAATCAAGGCGCTTGGCCGGTGTCTGCAAGGTCGGCGTGAGACTGATGGCACTGGCGTTGTTGACCAGCACATCAATGCCGCCGAAATGCGCGGCGGCCTGTTCGACCGCATCGTGGATGGCCTGCTCGTCGCGCACATCCAGCTGCAAGGCCAGTGCCTGCCCGCCCACCGCGACCACCTCCTCCGCCACGCTATGGATGGTACCCGACAGTTTGGCATGCGGCTCGGCCGTCTTGCCGGTGATGATCACCTTCGCGCCGTCGCGCGCGCAACGCAAGGCGATCTCCCTGCCGATCCCGCGACTGGAACCGGTGATGAAGACCACCTTGTCGCGCAGGCTGCTCATCCGTTCGCCTGCAGTTGTCGCGCGTCGAAATCGTCGACCATGATCACCTTGCGTCGCAGCATGTAATCACGTTCCAGCTGTATCGCCTGTTCCGCCGTGATGATGCCGAGATCACGCGCCTCGACGATACGCGCCATCTCGTCCATCGCTTTGAGCTTGCCTGCCTTGGCTTCTTTTTCCAGCATGGCCTGCAGCGGTTCGCACGCCAGCGTGCTGGCCAATGCCGCTTCCAGCGCACCGACCGCATCCTGCTCGTCGTACTTGATGTACATGCCTGCGGTGAGCCGGTCGCGCGCCTCACCGGGCTTCAACATCAGCGCGGCCACCTGGTGACCCCGGTCATCGGAAGGCGGTTGGCGGCACTGGCCCAGCGGGAATACGACCAGACGCAGCAGCAGCGCGAAGAAACGGTTCGGGAAATTCTGCATCACGCCGTCGAACGCCGTCTGGATGCGATACAAGCCGTCTTCCATCGCCCAGTGCAACAGCGGCTCGTCGGCCTGCGGACGACCGTCGTCCTCGAACTTCTTCAATACCGCCGAGCACAGATAGAGGTTGCTCAACACATCCCCCAGACGCGCCGAGAGCTTCTCCTTGCGCTTCAAGCCGCCGCCCAGCACCAGCATGGCGATGTCCGCCGCGAAGGCGAACGATGCCGCATAACGCGTCAGCAACTGGTAGTAACGGTGCGTGGGCGCGCCGGTCGGCACATAGATCAGACGCCCGCCGGTCAATCCGTACAGCACCGAACGCACCGCGTTGCTCAGACTGAAACTGATGTGAGCGAAGAAAGCCTGGTCGAAATTCAGCGAGGCACGTTCGGCGTTCTGGTCATGTGCGGCCTGCATCTCCTTCAGCACATAGGGATGGGAACGCACCGCGCCCTGCCCGAAGATCATCAGGCTGCGCGTGAGGATGTTCGCGCCTTCCACCGTGATGCCGATCGGCGTCTGCTGGTACATGCGCGCCAGATAGTTGTCCGGTCCCATGCAGATGCCCTTGCCGCCGTGCACGTCCATCGCGTCGTTGATCACCATGCGACCGCGCTCGGTGCAGTGATATTTGGCGATGGCCGACACCACCGAAGGCTTCTCGTGCAGATCGACCGCCAGCGCCGTCATGCGTCGCGTCGCGTCCATCACATAGGTATTGCCGCCGATGCGCGCCAGCGCCTCTTCCACGCCTTCGAACTTGCCGACCGGCATGTGGAACTGTTTGCGCACGCGGCCATAGGCGCCGCTGCTGCGCGCCGCCAGCTTGGCTCCGCCCACCGCACTGGCCGGCAGCGAGATGGAACGCCCCACCGACAGACAATCCATCAGCATGCGCCAGCCCTGGCCGATGCGCGGCATGCCGCCGATGATGTACTCCATCGGGATGAACACATCCTTGCCCACCGTCGGGCCGTTGAGGAATGCGGAGTTGAGCGGGAAGTGGCGGCGACCGATCTGCACACCGGGCAAGTCGGTCGGGATCAGGGCCAATGTGATACCCATGGATTCTTCCGCACCCAATATATGCTCCGGGTCATACAGCTTGAATGCCAACCCCAGCAAAGTCGCCACCGGTGCCAGCGTGATGTACCGCTTCTCCCAGTTGAGGCGTATACCCAGTACCTGCTGACCATTGAATTCGCCATGACACACGATGCCGCTATCCGGGATCGCCCCCGCATCGGAACCTGCGAACGGGCCGGTCAGCGCGAAACACGGCACTTCCAGCCCCTGCGCCAGACGCTTCAGGTATTTGTCCTTCTGTTCCGGCGTGCCGTATTTCAACAGCAATTCTGCCGGCCCCAGCGAGTTCGGCACCATCACCGTCACACCTGCCGTACCGCTGCGCGAAGACACCTTGGTCACCACCGCAGAGTGCGCCTGCGCCGAGAACTCCAGCCCGCCATACTCCTGCGGGATGATCATGCCGAAGAAACCCTTGTCCTTGATGAACTGCCACACCTCTGGCGACAGGTCCTGCCGGATGTGGGTGATGTCCCAATCGTCCAGCATGCCGCACAGCTGCTCCACCTCGTTGTCGAGGAAAGCCTGCTCGCGTTCGGAGAGGCCGGTCTTGGGCATATCCAGCAGCTTGCTCCAGCGCGGACGGCCACTGAACAATTCGCCGTCCCACCACACCGTACCGGCGTCCAGCGCCTCCTGCTCGGTCTGCGAGACCTGCGGCAATATCTTGCGGAAGATTTTCAATATGAAGTTGCTGATCAGCCGGCGGCGCAGCCAAGGCACGCCGAACACCAGCACAAAGATGACCAGCGCGAGATAGATGTTCTTCAGGGCCCCGTCGGAGATGCGGCTCTCGACAGCGATCACCGGCACCAGCACCAGCAAAGCGAACAGCCAGCCCCAGATCGAGGATCGGAAGAATGCCAGTAAAAGGAAGACAGCAAGGACTACCACCGTGATCGTTATCGCCATTTTCCAACCTCATTTATTGTTATGCGGAATTGGGTTGAACTTTACCCCCATCGCGCCCCCCGCGACAATGGTTATATATATGTGCACCGGACAGAAACCATGTCAGCAACTCATTGACTAAGCGCTCGGCTTTACCCACACTGTCTGCCATGTCCATGCGATCCAGAAAATTCATCGCCGTACTTCTGCTGCTGTGGCTGCCGCTGTTCAGCGCCAGCGCCGTGGCGGAGTCGCTCGCCATGCAATTGCAGCGCGGCGATTGCCATGAGTCTTCGGAGATGATGATGAGCATGTCGCACGACGACATGATGGATCACGGCATGATGCAACACGAGATCATGCAGGCAAGTGACGCGGAGGAATCCTCTTGCACCTCCTGCGCGATCTGCCATGTGGCCGGCTCCGCATTCCTCGATGCGCCTGCTGTTGCACTGCAATACATCGAGATCGCCTCGCAGGCGGTCAGTTTCACCCCCGAGACTTTCGTCTCCCATCATTCCGCACCGCTGGTTCCGCCTCCTCTCGTTGCCGCTTAATGCGGGACAAGTCCGTCTGTTGAATCCGTAGCACCCCACTCGTCCCGCTTCGTGCGGCTACCGTTCGCGGTCGTCCGCCTGCACCTTCATTGCGATCAGGAAGCGGAACATGAGACACGTATCGATATTCTTCACTTTGCTTGGCGCGTTGTGGCTGACGCCAGCCTTAGCCGAGCAACCATTGGGGGGCGACCTCGACGGGCTGCTCGCCTATGCACGCGAACACAATCCGGAACTGGCAGCAGCACAGCATGACGCCACGGCCGCGATGCAGAGCAGCGAATCGTCCGACACCTTGGCCGACCCGCTGTTGCGCATCGAACCTATGGATGTGACTAACGGCAATCCCTCAACCAAGCTCACGCTGATGCAGAAGCTGCCCTGGTATGGCACACGTGATCTGCGACATGAAGTTGCCACTGCGCGCAGCGAAGAAGCCGATGGAAAGGTCGCTGCCACATGGGCCGATCTCTCGACGCGCATCAAACAGGCTTACGCCCGTTTCTACTACAACATCGGTAGCGAACAACTGACGCAGCAGACACTGGACTTGCTGAACGGACTGGAGCAGGTCGCGCGGACGCGGTACGCAAACGGACTCGGCCAGCAACAGGACGTCATTCGTATCCAATTGGAGCAGACACGTTTGCAGGCCGAATTGATCGCCGTGCAGAACGCGCACCACCACAGCCATGTGCGACTGAATGCCCTGCTCTCCCGACCCGGCAATGCCGCATTGGCAGAGCCCGCCGCACTGCGCCTCATGCCGACGCCCGCGCAACTGGATGAAGCCACCCTGCTCGAACGGCTGGATGCGCGCAACCCGCAACTGCGCATGGCCGACGCCAGCCTGCGCGCCGCCGACCGCCAGCGCGAACTGCAATATGCCGACCTCTATCCGGACGTGACGCTGGGCATCGCACCGACGCGCACGAACGGCAGCTTCTCGCGCTGGGACCTGATGCTGGAACTGAACATCCCGCTGCAGCAATCCACCCGCCGCGCACGCGAAGGCGAGGCGGAAGCACGACTGTCTGCGGCAAGCAGCCGCAAGCAGTCACTACTGGAACAGAAGCGCGCGGCACTGTCCGAAGCACTGTCCGCACTGGAGACCGCCCGCCGTACCGAACAACTGATCGCCACCCGCCTGCTGCCGCAGGCACAACTTTCTCTGGATGCCACGCTGGCTGCGTATGAGACCGGCAAGTCCGGCTTCGCCATGCTGATCCAGGCTCAACAACAACTGCTGACCATCCGTCAGCAACGGCTGCGCGCGCAGACCGACATGCAACTCGCGCTGGCCGATATCGAGAACCTGCTGGGAGAATCACTATGAATGACAAGATCAAATTCGCGCTGGGCGGACTGCTGCTCGCCCTCGTCGCATTCGGCGGCTACTGGTATGGAAAGTCCAGTACCGAGTCCGAAGTGCCGAGTGCCGAGAACAAAGCGGAGCGCACGCTGCTCTACTACCGCAACCCGATGGGTCTGCCCGACACCTCGCCGGTACCCAAGAAAGACTCGATGGGCATGGACTACATCCCGGTGTATGCGGGCGAGGAAACGGAGGACAAGGAAGGCTTCAGCGTCAGTGCCGCCAAGGTGCAAAAGCTGGGCGTGCAGAGTGAAGCGGCAGCGATGCGCGAGCTGGGTGCCAGCCTGCGCCTGAACGCGCGCATCGAAACCGACGAGCAACTTCTCTACACCATCGCCCCCAAGTTCGAAGGCTGGGTGGAGACGTTGCACGTCAACACCACCGGTCAATCCGTGCGCAAAGGTGAAGCTCTGTTCGAGGTGTACAGCCCGGAACTGGTTTCCGCCCTGCGCGAACTGGAACTGGCTAAACAAGGTCTGTCATCGCTGAAGGAAGCTGATGCAGAAGCGCAGCAGAGCATGCAACGTCTGGTCGACGCCAGCGCCGCGCGCCTGAAGAACTGGGACATCGCCGGTGCGCAACTGCAGGGAGACCGCATCACCTACTACGCCCCTGCCAACGGCATCGTGCTGGAGAAGAAAGCCATCGCAGGCATGCGCTTCATGCCCGGCGAGACGCTGTACCGCATCGCCGATCTGTCCACACTGTGGGCCATCGCCGACGTGCCGGAGCAGGACATCGGCAAACTCCGCCGGGGCGACACGGCACAGGTCACGGTGGAGGCTTACCCGGGCCGCACCTTCGAAGGCAAAGTGGATTTCATCTATCCCACCCTGAACGAGATTACGCGCACCGGGAAAGTGCGCATCGTACTGCGCAATGCGAACGGTGCACTCAAGCCGTCTATGTATGCGCATGCGCAGATCACGGTCGGCAAGGCAGCCAAGGTGCTGACCGTGCCGACCTCGGCGGTGATCGACAGCGGCACGCAGCAGACGGTGCTGCTGCGTCTGGACGAAGGTCGCTTCGCGCCGCGCGTCGTCACGCTGGGCCAGCGCAGCGACAACTATGTGGAAGTCACCGACGGCCTGACGGAAGGTGAACAAGTGGTCACCCGCGCCAACTTCCTGCTCGATTCCGAGAGCAACCTGCAAGCGGCATTCAGCGGCATGGGCGACACCCCGACCCCTCAGAAAGCCAGGACGGTCGGCCATGGCGCGACCGGCGTGCTGGAGGAAGACTACGGCGACGGCAACGTGAGTATCACCCACGAACCCATCCCCTCGCTCAAGTGGCCCAGCATGACCATGGACTTCGCGCTGGCGAATCCGTCACTGGCGGCGAATCTGAAACCGGGCAGCGCCATCGAGTTCGAGATCGTCGAACGTGGGCAAGGCGAATGGGTGATCACCAAGCTGCAAGCACAGCATGAGGGGCACTGACATGAAGACCTCCAAACCATCCCTCACCGTCATTCCGGCGCAGGCCGGAATCCAGTCGATTGAATATCACCCGACCAGCGGGACCACAGCGGGTATTGTCCGCTGCGCGGAATGCTTGTTATGGCTGGATTCCGGCCTGCGCCGGAATGACGGAACGAATGGAGGCCAACCATGCTGAACTCCATCATTGAGTGGTCGGCGAAGAACCGCTTCCTGGTTCTGCTCGCCACCCTGTTCATCACGCTGGCGGGCATCTATGCGCTGCTGAAGACGCCGCTGGACGCGCTGCCCGACCTGTCCGACGTGCAGGTGATCGTCTATACCGAATATTCCGGACAGGCACCGCAAGTGGTCGAGGATCAGGTGACGTATCCGCTCACCACCGCGATGCTGGCGGTGCCGAGATCAAAAGTGGTGCGCGGCTTCTCCTTCTTCGGCGCGTCGTTCGTGTATGTCATCTTCGAGGACGGCACCGACATCTACTGGGCGCGTTCGCGCGTGCTGGAATATCTGAATCAGGCGGCGGGCCGTCTGCCGCGCAGCGTGTCGCCGCAACTGGGGCCGGACGCGAGCGGTGTGGGCTGGGTGTACCAGTACGCGCTGCTCAGCGAGAAGCATGACCTCGCCCAACTGCGCACCCTGCAGGACTGGTATTTGCGTTATCAGCTGACCAAGGCGCAAGGCGTAGCCGAGGTTGCGAGCATCGGTGGGCAAGTGCAGCAATATCAGGTCACCGTCGATCCGGTGAAGCTGCGCGCCTACGGCATCCCGCTGAGCCGCGTGTCGCAGGTGATACGCGACGGCAACCGCGACGTCGGCGGACGCGTGCTGGAGATGGCCGAGACCGAATACATGGTGCGCGGACGCGGTTATCTGCGCGGCAAGGCAGACATCGAGATGCTGGTGGTGAAAGCGGATCGCGGCACACCGGTGCTGTTGCGCGACATCGCGCACATCGAACTCGGCCCGGACAGTCGGCGCGGCATCGCGGAACTGAACGGCGAAGGCGAAGTGGTGTCCGGCATCGCCATGGCGCGCTACGGTCAGAACGCGCTGGAGGTGATCGCCAACATCAAGCAGAAGATCGCCGAAGTGTCCGCCGGTCTGCCGGACGGGGTGAGCATCAAAGCGGTGTACGACCGCTCGGAGCTGATCCAGCGCGCCATCGCCACACTGAAACACACGCTGCTGGAAGAAGGGCTGATCGTAGCACTGGTGTGCATGGTGTTCCTGATGCATGCACGCAGCGCACTGGTCGCCATCGTGATGCTGCCCATCGGCGTGCTGATGGCCTTCATCGCCATGCGCGCGCTGGGCCTCAATTCCAACATCATGAGTCTGGGCGGCATCGCCATCGCCATCGGCGCGATGGTGGATGCGGCGATCGTGATGATCGAGAACGCGCACAAGCATCTGGAACGCATGAAGGATGAGTCATCGCGCTTCGATGCCATCCTTGCCGCGTGTAAGGAAGTCGGCCCCTCCCTGTTCTTCTCGCTGCTCATCATCACCGTCTCCTTTCTGCCAGTGTTCACACTGGAAGCGCAGGAAGGCAGACTGTTCGCGCCACTGGCCTACACCAAGACCTTCGCCATGGCCGGCGCGGCGCTGCTGTCGGTGACGCTGGTGCCGGTGCTGATGCTGCTGTTCATCAAGGGGCATATCCGGCCCGAGGCCGAGAATCCGCTCAACCGCTGGATGATCGCCGCCTACCGCCCGCTCATCCACTGGGTGCTGGCGAAAAAGAAAGCGACGCTGGCAATCGCAGTAGCGGTGATGGGCTTGAGCATCTATCCCGCGATGAAGCTGGGCAGCGAGTTCATGCCCACGCTGAACGAGGGCACACTGTTCTACATGCCCACCGCCCTGCCCGGTCTGTCGGTGACAAAGGCGGCGGAACTATTGCAGACGCAAAACAAGATCATCAAGAGCTTCCCCGAAGTCGCATCGGTGTATGGCAAGGCGGGACGCGCGGGCACCGCCACCGACCCGGCACCGATGGAGATGTTCGAGACCGTCATCAACCTAAAACCACAAGAGGAATGGCGCAAGGGCATGGATACCGACAAGCTGATCGCCGAACTGGACAAGGCGCTGCAGTTCCCCGGCGTGGCGAACTCGTGGACGATGCCGATCAAGGCGCGCATCGACATGCTCTCCACCGGCATCCGCACACCCATAGGCATCAAGGTGTTCGGCAAGGACCTGAATGAGATGGAGCGACTGGCCAAGCAGATCGAGTCCGTGGTGAAGACCATCCCCGGCACCAGCTCCGCCTATGCCGAACGTATCACCGGCGGCTACTACCTCGACATCACACCGGATCGTGCCGCGCTGGCACGCTACGGATTGAGCATGGGCACGGTGCAGGACGTGATCGCCTCGGCATTGGGCGGTGTGAACGTCACCACCACGGTGGAAGGGCTGGAACGCTTCGGCGTCAATGTGCGATACCCGCGCGAACTGCGCGACTCGCCCGAGAAGATCGCGCGTGAGGTGCTTGTCACCACGCCGGACGGCGCGATGATCCCGCTCGGCCAACTCGCCAGCGTACGCATCAGCAAAGGCGCGCCTTCCATCCGCACCGAGAACGCCCTGCTCTCCGCCTACATCTATGTGGACATCCGCGAGCGCGACATCGGCTCCTATGTGGCCGAGGCGCGCCGTGCGGTGAACGAACAGGTGACCTTCCCGCCCGGCTACTACGCCACCTGGAGCGGCCAGTTCGAATACATGGAACGCGCCATCGCCAAGATGAAGATCGTCATCCCGGTCACGCTGCTGCTCATCTTCCTGTTGCTGTATCTCAACTTCCGCCGCGTCACCGAATCCCTGATCGTGATGCTGTCCGTGCCGTTCGCGCTGGTCGGCGGCGGGTGGCTGTTGTGGCTGCTGGATTACAACCTGAGCGTCGCTGTCGCGGTCGGCTTCATCGCGCTTGCCGGTGTGGCGGCCGAGACCGGCGTGGTGATGCTGATCTATCTGGAGAAGGCCTGGCAGGAGGTGCAGGCCCACTGCACAGAGGCTGGCCGCGCGCCCTCTGCACAGGATCTGTATACCGCCATCATGGAAGGTGCAGTCGAACGTGTGCGCCCCAAGATGATGACCGTGGTCGCCATCATGGCCGGTCTGCTGCCCATCCTGTGGAGCAGCGGCACCGGCTCGGAAGTGATGCGCCGCATCGCCGCCCCCATGGTCGGCGGCATGGTGTCGTCCGCCGCGCTCACCCTGCTGGTGATCCCGGTCATCTACGCACTCATCAAGCAACACCAACTTTCCTCAATCACTTCAAACCACTGAAAGGAGAAAACCATGAAAAAAATCACACTCGCTATCGCAGTGCTGGCTTCCATCGGACTCGCGCACGCAGCCTCGCACGAACATGAGATGAAGCACGAAATGTCATCTCACAATATGCAGGCCATGCATCAAGGCACGGGCGTCGTAAAGGCAGTCAAGTCGGGCAAAGTACAGATCGCCCACGAACCCATCTCCTCGCTGGAATGGCCTGCAATGAGCATGTGGTTCGAATTGAAAGGCCATGCCGGTCACGAGCTTAAAGCCGGCGACCGTGTGCATTTCGAGATGATGCAGGGCGACAAGAAGAAATGGGTGATCGTGAAGATCGAGAAGCTGTAATCTTCTATAGCTTCAGACCGGACCGCTTACATCAGGAGGAACCAAAAGCCACAAAACGACCGGTCTTGTCCAGGGAACAATACAACTCCTCCCGCTTCATCCGGGGATGGACGTGGAACATGCGGAAGGCGCCGTAACCTTTTGCGCTTTGAATCGTTCCGGCATAACGAAAGCGTGCCCAGTGTTCGCCTTCCAGCTCCAGCATGGCGACGAAAGGTTCGGTGCCGAATATCTCGCCGGGCGGGGTGACGGGCTCGATACGCGCTGTCTTGGTGACGTCCGTGCTGGCATAGGTGACGGTCTGCGCGAGGTGGTCGTACAGCTTGTAGACCGGGCCGTAGTGCAGGCCAATGCGCAGCATCAGCGGCTCGTCCAGCCCGAGCGAAGACTGGTCGATGGCGTTCATCGCGTCGTTCAGTTCTGCGGCGACATGGGCTACCGTGGAAGCTTTGCGCGCCACGAGATAGATGGCATCGCCCCAGGTGTCCACGAACTGTATGTCGTCACGGTAACGATCGATGACAGCCGCCAGCACCGGATGCAATTCGTTGAAATACCAGACCACACCGCTGTCGCTGAGTTTGCTGAATCCGCGCACGTCGGAGAACAGGATGGCGTGCGGTTCGCGCCGCAGGGTGGGATGGTGCTGACCGAATTCCCTGACCACGGCCTGCGGCAGGTGCACCGGGCTGTCGATGATCTCTGAGCGATGCCCGAGTGACTGCCACTTGCTGATGTTGGAATAGGTGCTCGATTGCTGGTCGGACACCACGCGGTCCCATATCGCGACCTGCATCACGCCGGCTTGCAAAGATTCGGCACGCATCAAGGCCATGCCCATCGCGATCTCGGAACAGTATTTGAACAGCGAGTCCTCCCCCATAAAGTCCGACTCGGTGGCGAATGAGACAAGGTTGGCCTGCGCCAGACAGTGATGGAATCGCTCCACCCATTGCTCACCTGCGGGACGTACAGAGATGTCGCAAAAGGCATCGACCGAGAACGGCAACCACACATTGAGCTCGCCGCCCTGCGACAGAACAGCCTCTGCGAACATGATGTCCGAACCCGCCGCGAGTGAACCGTAGGCGATCACGCAATGGTTGTCGGTCAATACATCGTTGATACGTTTCTGCAACGACTTCTCGGCTTGCTCATCCAGCGGACGATGACTATCAAAAATGTGGCCGCAGTAATGCAGCACTGTCTCCGGCAACATGGGGTCGACGATCTTCTGGTCTATCCCCATGTAACTGCACACCAACCGTAGCTGCCTGTTCATACGTGCCCGTGTGAGCAGATTTCCTTGGTTATAGCTTGCAGCCTCGCGGATAGCCACGCTGGCTTCCACAGCTTTATCCAACAACAGATAAGCTTCCGACAAGGTCGCCAGCGGGAAGAAGCGCGGGCCGGTGTCTTGCTGCGCCAGTTCGATGGCACGCTCAGCCAAGGCTCGCGAACTCGAGGCTGAACCGGATAGCATGTACAACGTAGCAGCATTGATGGCGGAATAGTGCCCGCCGAAGTGGTTGAAAGCCTTGTGATAGGTAACAGCTGCCGTATAGAAGCGCTCAGCTCCGATTCCTTCAAAAGACTTCTGTTTGGAGGTATCCACTTCTTGGAAAGCCAGATCCTTCAACATGCGCGGTTCGAGTGCGCGCACGTATTCGTTCTGACTCTGGTGCAGCTTATAGGTATAGAAGGCATCCAGTGCGCGTTGCTTGGCATTGCATCGCGACAAGGAAAGGACTGCGCAATACTGGAAGAACTCATCGTGTGGACTCATGCGTAGTCCGGCCTGTGCCAGGTCGTGCTCCTTCAAGTGGTCGCCGGTCTTTTGGGCAGCCAACATGGCGACTCTGATCTCTTCCAGCTTGGCGCTCATCGCATCTTTTCCACGGCTTCTTCCACCCGCTCCACCGCGATCACCTGCATGCCCTCAATCTTATGTTTGGGGGCATTGGCCTTGGGGATGATGGCTTGGGTGAAACCGAGTTTAGCGGCTTCTTTCAAACGTTCCTGCCCGCGCTGCACGGGACGTACCTCACCGGCCAGACCGACTTCACCGAACACCACCATCTTCTCCGGCAGCGGTTTGTTTTTCAGCGAGGAGACGATGGCGAGCAACACGGCCAGGTCGGCACCCGGCTCGGTGATCTTCACGCCGCCCACGGCGTTGATGAACACGTCCTGATCGAAACAGGCGACGCCCGCATGACGGTGCAACACGGCCAGCAGCATGGCGAGACGGTTCTGTTCCAGACCCAGCGACAGACGGCGCGGTGTGGGGGAGTGCGAATCGTCGAGCAGCGCCTGAATCTCCACCAGCAAGGGGCGCGTGCCTTCCTGCGTCACCATCACACAGGAACCCGCCACCTGCGCACCGTGCTGCGACAGGAACAGTGCAGAAGGATTGCTCACTTCGCGCAGCCCCTTCTCGGTCATGGCGAACACGCCCAGCTCGTTGACCGCACCGAAGCGGTTCTTGAACGCGCGGATGAGCCGGAAACTGGAATGCGTGTCGCCCTCGAAATACAGCACGGTGTCGACGATATGCTCCAGCACGCGCGGCCCGGCCAGCGCGCCTTCCTTGGTGACATGGCCGACCAGAATGATGGTCACACCTGCGCTCTTGGCGATGCGTGTGAGTTGCGCCGCGCATTCGCGCACCTGCGCCACCGAGCCCGGTGCGCTGGTGAGTTGTTCGGAATACACGGTCTGGATGGAGTCGATCACCACCACGTCCGGTTTCTCGCTGCTGACGGCGTGCTGGATCTTCTCCAGTTGTATCTCCGGCAGCAGATGCACTTCGCTTGCATCGAGCGACAGGCGCTTGGCGCGCAAAGCGATCTGCTGCGCAGATTCCTCGCCGCTGACATAGAGGACTTTTTTGGTGGCGGACAGATGCGCCAAAGCCTGCAGCAACAAGGTGGATTTGCCGATACCCGGATCGCCGCCGATCAGCACCACACCGCCTTCCACCAGCCCGCCGCCCAACACGCGGTCGAACTCGGCGATACCGGTCGGCGTGCGCGACACCTCGCTCGCTTCCACTTCAGCCAATTGCTGCAACTTGCCGGATGCCGCCAAGGCGCTGTAGCGGTTCTTGCCTGCCGCTGGTGCAGCTTCTGCCACGGATTCGACCAGCGTATTCCATTCACCGCAATGCGGGCACTGGCCCTGCCACTTGGGGGACTGTCCGCCGCACTCGGTACAACTGTAGATCGTCTTTGCTTTTGCCATATCTTCCTGTCAGTGCTTGCGCGCCGTCATACGTGTTTCAATCTTTGATATATCTCAAGGATGCGCGGCAACCCCTGATGCAGGGCTGCCACCACCGCCGGATCGAAATGCCTGCCGGCATCTGCGTCCATCACTTCGATGGCGCGCTCCACTGTCCATGCCTCTTTGTACGGTCGCTTGGAGGTGAGCGCATCGAACACATCGGCCACCGCCACGATGCGTGCAGACAAGGGGATCGCCTCGCCCGACAGGCCGGCAGGATACCCGCTGCCGTCCCATTTTTCATGATGGCATTCGGCGATCTCGATGCCCAGGGTGAAGATGCTGTGCCCCAGAGCGTTCATCTGCGCTTCGCTGCGGCGCAAGGCCTGTCCGCCGATCACCGGATGGCGCTCCATCTCCTTGCGTTCCGCCTCGTCCAGCCGTCCGGGTTTGAGCAGGATGCTGTCGGCGATGCCGACCTTGCCGATGTCGTGCATGGGGGCGAAGCGATGGATATTGCGCACATAGGCCGGCGTGATGAGCGGGGCGTAACGCGGATCGCCTGCCAGGGTCTCGGCCAGCACCGCCGAAAACAGCGCCATGCGCACCAGATGGTCGCCGGTCTCGGGATCGCGACTCTCGGCCAGTTTGGCCAGTCCCTGCAAGGCCGCCACCACCAGCCCTTCCACCACGATGGTGCGCTCGATGATGTGGCCGACCTGGGCCGCGATGTTGCCGAGAAACTCGATGTGCCCGCCGGTGTAGGCGCCATACTCGCGCGCGGCGAACACCATCACGCCGCCCGTGCGGGCGCTGCTCAGCGGCATATATAGCGCCGCCCCCAGACCTGCGCGGTGCAGGTCGCGGGCGAGCTGGGCACTGGAATTTCTGGCCGCATATTCCCCAAGGTCGTTGATCGCCAGCGGCTGATGCTGGTCGACCACCTGTGCCAGCGCATTGTCATGGCGCACGTAGGCGGCACCTTCATGCAAGCCGCTGGCGACGGTGCCGGCCATGCGTTCCAGCTTGAGCGTCTCGCCATCTTCGGACGGATACAGGATGCAGACCCAGTCCACCGGCACGAAAGAGGGGAATTCCTGCAACACGAAATCCAGCGTCTCATCCAGTTGCCTGCCGCGGTTGATGCGGTCGGTCAACTGGAACAGGCTGTGCAGCCTGACCGACAGGGCGTTGAACGCCTGCGTCATGCGGCCGATCTCGTTGTGTGTCTGCACCGGCACCTGAAAGCCAAGCGCCCCCTGGGCGACGCGGCCGAATCCCGCTTCCGCCTCGCGCAGCGGGCGCATCACCCGCGTATGGGCGGCATAGGCGATGAGGCCGAGCAACAGCAGGGACAATATGCCTGCCACCACCAGGAACACACGGATGGTGTTCAGTTTGCCTTCCATCATGGTCTGGAAGGCGAGTGCCAGCCGATCGGCCGAACCGACCATGCTTTCACCATCGCGTGCGATGTAGCGGGCCGCCACATGCAGGTTGCGATGCGCCTCGTCATCCCCGGCGTACACCCTGAGCGAAGAGCGGAAATTGGCCCAGTCCGTTGCGGTGAGATCCATCTGCGAGCGCGAATGCACATCCCAGGTGCACTGGATGGCCTCATCCTTGCCGGTCAATGCCGGCGACAGGCGCCGGGCCTTAAGCGAGGCGATGATCTGCTCCATCAGCTCGATCTGTTCCTGCAAATTGCTGCCATAGAGTTGCCGCAGATCGTTCTCGCTGGCCCGCGTGCGCGCCCCGTCCTGCATGGTGACCTGGCGGGACTGCTCGACCATGCTACGCATGGTCACGCGCATCTGCCCGGTCAGGTTCAGGATCAGGTAATCGTGCTTGCGCAGGTTGAGCTCGTAGAAGGTGAAGCCGAGCACACTGCACAGCACGACCGCCATGAGTGCGATCACCCCCCATAACTGGAGGCGCAGGGAAGAGGTAGGTTCGGTCATCGGCACCTTTTTGGACGCGGGAAGGACGGCTGCCATGCACTGCCATCCGCATGGCTTGAATCTACCAGCATTCGCGACGGCCAACCACCCTGAACTGCCTCTCGGGTAGAATCGCGCCCATGTTACGACTTACCGAGATCCGCCTCCCTATCACGCATGCAGAGCCCGAGCTGCGGGCCGCCATCCTCAAACGACTCGGCATCAAAACCGATGATCTGACCGCTGTTTCCGTGTTCCGGCGCGGCGTAGACGCGCGCAAGAAGAACGCCATCCTGTTCGTCTATACCGTGGATGTCGCAGTGAACAACGAAGCGGCGCTGCTGAAGAAGAACATCACGCATGTGACACAGGCCCCGGACATGAACTACCACGTGGTGGCACAGGCGCCGCAAGGCCTGACCGAGCGCCCAGTGGTGATCGGCACCGGCCCCTGCGGCATCTTCGCCGGGCTGTTGCTGGCACAGATGGGTTTCAAACCCATCATCCTCGAACGCGGCAAACCAGTGCGCGAACGCACCAAGGACACCTGGGGTTTGTGGCGCAAGGGTAAGCTCGATCCGGAGTCGAACGTGCAATTCGGCGAGGGCGGCGCGGGGACTTTCTCCGACGGCAAGCTGTATAGCGGCATCAAGGATCCGAAGTTCTACGGGCGCAAGGTGATGACCGAGTTCGTGAAAGCGGGCGCGCCTGAAGAGATCCTGTACGTGAGCAAACCGCATATTGGCACCTTCCGTCTGGTCGGCATGGTGGAACAGATGCGCCACGAGATGGAGGCGCTCGGTGCGGAGATCCGCTTCCAGAGTCGCGTGGAAGACATCGTGATCGAGAACAATGAAGTGCAAGGAGTATTGCTGGCGAACGGCGAGCGCATCGCCACCAAGCACGTGGTGCTGGCCGTCGGCCACAGCGCACGCGACACCTTCGAGATGCTGCACAAGCGCGGCGTGTACATGGAGGCCAAGCCCTTCGCCATCGGCTTCCGCATCGAACATCCGCAATCGATGATCGACCGCGCCCGCCTCGGCGCGAACGCGGGCAATGAATTGCTGGGCGCGGCGGATTACAAACTGGTACACCACGCCAGCAACGGCCGCGCGGTATACAGCTTCTGCATGTGCCCCGGTGGCACGGTGGTGGCGGCGACTTCCGAGGAAGGCCGCGTGGTCACCAACGGCATGAGCCAGTATTCACGCAACGAGCGCAACGCCAACAGCGGCATCGTGGTCAACATCTCGCCGGACGATTATCCCGGCGACGTGCTGGCGGGCGTGGAATTCCAGCGCCAGTGGGAATCGCGCGCGTTCGAATTGGGCGGCAAGAATTACAGCGCCCCGGCGCAACGTGTGGGCGACTTCCTCGCCGGACGCCCATCGACCGAGCTGGGCGAAGTCGTGCCCTCCTACACCCCGGGCGTGACCCCCACCGACCTTTCCACCGCCCTGCCCGACTATGCCATCGCAGCCATCCGCGAAGCGCTACCCGCGTTCGGCAAGCAGATAAAAGGTTTCGACATGGACGACGCACTGCTCACCGGCGTGGAGACGCGCACCTCGTCGCCGGTGCGCGTCAAACGCGGCGATAACTACCAGAGCATCAACATCAAGGGACTGTATCCAGCCGGTGAAGGCGCGGGTTATGCGGGTGGTATCTTGTCGGCAGCGGTGGACGGCATCGAGGTGGCGGAGGCCGTGGCGCTGGATATAACAGCAGCGTTTCGCCAAAGGAATAACTAAGCTCGGCGAGCCTGCTATTCCTTTGCGAGCAGCAGTCTAATCAATGCCGAAAGTGCGTCTTCAGGCGACACCTGACTTGTGTCTATCTTGAGTGATGGCGCTTCAGGTGTTTCATAAGGTGCACTGATACCGGTGAAGTCCGCAATCAAACCCGCGCGCGCTTTTTTATACATCCCTTTTACATCGCGCTGTTCGCAAACCTCGATAGAGGTTGCCAGATGTACTTCGATGAACTTGTCCGCACCGATGATCGCCTTCGCCATCTCCCGATCAGCGCGATATGGAGAGATGAAGGCCGCGATCACGATCAGGCCGGCCTCATTCATCAACTTCGCCACCTCCGCGATGCGACGGATATTTTCGCTGCGATCCGTTGACGAAAAACCAAGATTCCGATTCAAACCGTGCCGTACGTTATCGCCATCCAGAACGTAGCAAGCGCGTCCTCTGTTCAGCAGTTCCCGCTCCAGAAGGAAGGCAAGCGTGGACTTCCCTGCCCCGCTCAAACCCGTGAACCAGAAAGTTGCCGGTTGCTGACCGAGCAACTCCGCCCGCTCCCCTGACGTCACATGGCCGTTATGCCACACAGTATCGGATGGTTTTTGCTCACTCATACTTTGTCCCCAATAAGCAGCCTCGCCGCGTCGGAAGGAATCGAAGTGTACGAGGCCGTCGTGCTGAATATTGCAAATAACTAGTGCAAAGTCTTGCTGGCTGTGACCGCGGGCACATCTACGAACACTGCATCAGCATCCACCTTGTCGAACACATAGCGTTCGTTGCAGAACTCGCAGTGCACTTCGATCTCTTCACGCTCCGCCAGGATCTCGTCCACCTCTTCGCGCCCGATCATACGCAACATGTTGGCGACGCTGTCGCGTGAACAGGTACAGCGGAACACCACGGGCTGGGCGTCGAACATGCGGATGTCTTCTTCGTGGTAGAGGCGGTGCACCAGTTCTGCCGCGGGCAGATCCAGCAACTCTTCCGGTTTGAGCGTATCGGCCAATTTCGTCGCGCGCCCCCACGCATCCTCGTCGTCTGTCTCGCCCTGCTCCGGCAGTCTCTGCAGCAGCATGCCACCGGCACTGGTGCCATCCGCTGCCAGCCACAGGCGCGTCTCCAGTTGCTCGGAGCGCGTCATGTAGCCTTGCAGGATGTCGGCGATGCTGTCGCCTTCCAGCGGCACGATGCCTTGATAAGCTTGGCCGCCGTCCTTCGGATCGAGGGTGATGACGAAGCGTCCGTCGCCCACCAGGTCTTGCAATCTGCCTTGCGTCAGATCACCTTCCCATTTAGCGGTGGCGCGCAGTTCCAGATCGCCGCTGCATTCCACCACCAGCAACTTCACCGCCCCCTTGCCGTGCACTTGCAACACCATGGAGCCGTCCAGCTTGAGCGTGGCGGCCAGCAGCACGGCGGCCACGCACAGTTCGCCCATCATGTCGCGCAATACGGGAGGATAGTCGTGGCGGTCGATCACATGCTGCCAGACATCGTCGAGACGCACGATCTCGCCGCGCAGCGGCAGGTGTTCAAACAGGAAACGGGACAGGGAGTCGGTGGGCTTTTTCATGGCGCGCGATGATACCGCAGCGCGCGGATCAATGCGCAGGGCAGAGCAACGCGGAACGTTCCTGCGTGGCCGGGTGGCTGGCCAGATAATCCATCACCGAGCCGCCATTCTCCTTACGGGCGTCGGCCTGGCGTTTGGCATGCGCGGCTTCCAGTTTCTGCAGGATATCGGGCAGCAAGCAGGGGGACTTGGCGTTCAACTGCAAGGTGCGTGCAGCGTATTCATCGGCCTCGCGCTCCATGTCGCGTGAGTAACTGGCTTGCACCAGCATGGCCGGCACCGTCGCCAGCAACGAGCTGACATCGCCCATATACCAGGTCATCGCCAGACCCACCGCCGAACTCTGCAACACCATGCGCAAAGCGTGGCGCTGCTCGACATGACCGCGCTCGTGCGCCAGCACCGCGATGATCTCGTCATCGTCCTGCGTGAGCGCCACCAGTTCATCCAGCATAACGATGTTGCCATCCGGCAAGGCGAAGGCGTTAGGTCCGATCTGCGGGGCGCTGCGGAATTCGATGCGGTAGGCTAGCTGCGCGTCGGGCAAGGGGGACAACTTGGCATAGGCCTCGCGTAGTGCCTGCTGCCGCGCGGGGTCGAGCTTGCTGGGTTCGAGCATCAGCTTGTCCAGCGTCTGCAAGGAAGACGCGCCCATCTTCTGCAACATGTTGGGCGGGATGCTGCGCGCAACGACCTCGGCCCCCCATGGCAACAGGTAACGGTAGGCGGCGGCGAAGACGAGCACGATGAGCAGCGCCGAGAGCAAGGCCCAGCGCATGCTGTGCTGCATGCCGTCCAGCCAGCTGCTGCGATAACCGCCCTGCTTGAGCAACACATCCAGCGCGGCATGGTCAGTCACTTCGCAATGACCGCCATCCGGCAACGTGATACGGCGCGGCGTATCACCCAGGCGCTCGCTGACTCTCACATCCCGCAACGGCCACTCGCGTGCCAGCAGATCACCGCGCAGTTGCAACCACTCGCCGTCCAGTGTCAGCGTCACCCCATGCGCGGTGGCGGTGCGTCCGTCGAAATATTGTGCAGCGACACTCAAAGGGAGATATCCAGATCGAACATCTCGGCCGCCTCTTCGCCGGTGGCACTGTCCGTCTGCACCTGCCCCGCCACGAACTCGGCCAGATCACCCTGCGCCAGCAGTCCCATGCAACTGAACTTGTACTGTGCCATGCGGATCTGCGCAAAGGGGATGTACAGGCCCAGCGTCAACACGATGCCCAGCAGGTTGGTGAAGGCGATCCACAGGTACTTGCCGACTTCCATGCGACTGTACAGGTCATGTTCGCCCAGACCGGTCTTGCTCCAGATCAGGTTGGGCAAACGTACCGCCAGGAAACCGACGATGTACAGATAGAGCAGCGGCAGGATCACCATCAGCACAGGCATGTGCAAGGCGGCGGAGATGCCGAAGAACACACCGGCCAGCAGCAGCAACCCTAAAGCCTTGAGATAGATGCCGTAGAAATTCCCCGATGTGGCATCGAAACGGAAGAAGGTGTCACCGAAACGGCTGTTGTTGTGCTGGTATTGCTTGATCTTGAAATGCGTGAACGGCGCCAGCAGGTACAGCGTCAGAATGGTCAGGATGGGCAATAACAGGAACACGGCGTAAGCACCACCGTCGCTACCCGAGAAACCGAAACGCAGACCGCGATAGCTGCTGTTATAGAGCTTGAAGCGCAGCGAGCGCACGATCAGCCAGGGCATCACCACCGCGAGCAGCAGGAAGATCAGGATGCCCAGCAGCGGATTCATCTGCCCTGCGACGGTGTAGGCCGCCAGCAGCACGAAAGCGATGATGCGGCCCTTGAGGATGGCGATGGGCGTGCCGTGGTATTCGAAGCTGGCACCGGCCAACTGTGTGTTGCGGTAGAAATATTGCAGACGGCGCACCTTGGCCCAAGCGCTGTAGATACCCAGCGTGAGGATGGACAGCAGCAGGTTGACGATCCATATCCTGAAATATTCCCAGCCCTTGCCGGTGAACTCGAATGCATGTTCCTGTTGTGTCTGCATAACGTCTCCAAATGAAATGATTGCCCTCCCTTGCGCAAGCGCCCGCGCACTATAACTGCGGCACTTTCAATTATCGATATATACAACGGCCTATATACCGGCCTATACCCGCCATGAAAAAAGGCAGCCGAAGCTGCCTTTTTTCATGCGATCAACAAGATACGATCAGTCTTCCCAATCCGGATAGTTGGGAATACGCACGGTATCCTCGTCGAACACGCCCTTCTTGGCCTGGGTGTGGCAAGCGTCGCAGTAGCTCAGCGACTTCACATCCTTGTTGCCCTTGATCATCTTCTCCGGAATCTCGTGGTGCTTGCGCTTGATGTAACGCACCTCGGTGATACGCAGCGGTGCTTCACCGTTCTCGGTCGCCTTGGCGATCTTGCGGGCGCGCTTGTACCAGGATTTGTCGGCCGCATTCTCCAGCGCGAAGTCGCGCACTTCCTTCAGCGTGTCGGCATCCAGCTCGGCGTTCTCGCCGAAATGGTCTTCCAGCGCCTTGGCGTCCAGCAGCTTCTCCCACGACTGCGTGGGCAGCAGGCCGGGCTGGTAGGCGAAGTGGCATGATCCACACTCTTCCTGCCAGGCGGCGTTCTGCACTGGGTTCACTTCGTTCTGGCGCCAGATGCTGCCCAGCCAGGTCCACACGGATTCTTCGGCCTGCGCCGCGCCGGTCGCGCCCAGCAGGGCCGCCAGCAGGATCATGGATTTAATCTTCATATGCATAGTCTTTCTCCGGAATTATTGAGCCAGCAGGAAGGTCAGGAAATCGGCCTTCTCCTGCGCCGTGCATTCGCGCCCCCAGGCGTCCTTGCAGTTGCGCTTGAACCATTTCTCGATCTTCTTCACGTCGGTGTAGCGCTCGGCATTCACCTTCATCGACATCGGCTCGATCACCTTGCCGGTCTTGTGGTGCTTGCCCGGCTTGCTGAAATCGGTACCGTGGCAGGTTGCGCAGGACATCTTTTCGCCCTCCACCATCACTTCACGTGTCCAGTCGGACTTCGCCTTGGCCGCATCGGCCTTGCCCGCACCTTCAGACTTGTATTGGGCCAGCAGGCTGTCGCTCGCCGGCGTGGCAAAAGCCACGGGTGCGGCCAGCAACCCCAAAGCCAAAAACATCGCAGTCATATTTTTCATGTGCATTCCCTTACCAGGCAATCTTGACGGCGGCGATCATGCCGTAGGCACCGGCCATACCCATGCCGGCATGGCTCACCGGCGTGGTCGAACCGGCCGACTTGGCGGTGGCATAGGCCATCAGCGCGGCGCCGGTCACGCCGAGGATGACGTGCAGGTTGTCCGGGTCGGTCAGGCCGTCTTCCAGATGGAAGTCGTCCCAGTGGTAGTACAAGCCGGTCGCCACGGTCGCAACGGCCAATGCCGTAGTGAGCTTGGCCAGCTTGGCGTGGGTGCCGTTGGTCTCGCGCGGGGGGGCAACATAGCCGGGCGGACATGTGTCTTCGCATCCTTCTCCGGGCGCGGTCGCACCGGTGGCGAGTGCCGTGACGATGGTCGCCAGACCCAGCGCCATGTGGGCGTTGCTGCCCGTGAACAGCGAAGGTTCGAATTCCGGCTGCGCGGCCGGTTTGACGATGTTGGATGACGTCTGGGTTGTTGCCGCACTGTCGTTCGCAGCAAGCATCAGCGGCATCGCACGCTGTGCGTAGGCCTGAGCCGGCGTGGAAAGATCGAGCGGTGCTTCCTGCGCACCCGCCAGCCCTGCCCAGGCCAGCATCGCGGCGCCTGCCAGCGCCATGCTGCAACGTTGCTTTACATGCATAACTTCCTCCTCTTGATAAACCATTGTCGTTGTAACCACTTTCATTGTGCTTCCGGTACTTTGGCTTTCATGCCGGTCACCATCGCCCGCACCAGATTCTCCTTGTGCTGCAGGCTGCCGCTCACCACACCCAGCAGATGCAGCGGGATCAGCAGCAGCGCGATGTTCACCATCCAGTCATGCGCGTGACGGAAGAGATATGCCGTCTCGTCACTGACACTGTTGGCCAGGAACAGCAGCGGCCCTTCGTAATCGATCACCGCCAGTGTCACCAGACCGGTGCCGAATATGGCCAGCAACAACGCGAGCAACGCGAACACCATCAACGCCCCGGCCGGGTTGTGTCCGTAATAATGCTTCGCATGCCCGCCCCGCAGGGAGCGCACATATGCCAGCGTCTCATGTGGTGTAAAGATGAAGGACTTGAAGCGCGCATACTGGTTACCGGCAAACCCCCACACCAGGCGGAACAGCAACAGCGCGATCAACGCATATCCGACCCAGACATGCAGCCCCATCTTGTGCATCTCGGCGGAGAGATAGGCGACGACAAATCCCGCCACCAGCGCCCAATGGAACACCCTGACCGGCACGTCCCAGACCTTCACCTGCGCTGCTTCTTTATCCAACATTCTGTTCTGGCTCCTCGAAAACGGGCACGATTCTATAGGCGTTTTGATTTTTGCAAAGTTGACAATCTTGTACGCATCGTCTAGTGCCGCACCTGGAGGCGCGACACCCCGACGCCTGCGACCGGGCGGCGCGAAATTGGTTCAATCCTGAAGAAAAATTGTTCAGAGAATGGTGCTACTGGCGTACAACAACGCCTGAAAATCCTGCAGCGGCAGCGGTTTGCTGAACAGATAGCCCTGATAGTCGAGACAGCCGTTGCGACGCAGGATGTCGCGTTGCGCCGCAGTCTCGACCCCCTCGGCGATCACGTTCAGTCCGAAGTTGCGCGCCATGTCGATGATGGTGCGCACGATCACCTCGTCGCTGCTATCAGACTCAAGTTCGCGCACGAAGCTCTGGTCGATCTTGAGTTGGTCCAGCGGCAGACGCTTGAGGTAGGACAGCGAGGAATAGCCGGTGCCGAAGTCGTCCATGGAGAAGCGCACGCCCAACGCGCGCAACGCCCCCATCTTGGCGATGGTGTCGTCGACATCGGCCAACACCAGACTCTCGGTCAGCTCCAGTTTGAGCATCTCCGGCTGGATGCCGAAGCGCCGCAGCGTCTGCGCCATCAGCGTGACGAAACCGGGCTGCCGGAACTGGCGGGCACTGACGTTGACCGACAATGACAGATGACGCAGCGCGGGCTGTTGCGCCCACTGCTGCAACTGTGCGCACGCCGACTCCAGCACCCAGGCACCGATGGACAGGATCAGTCCACTGTCCTCGGCGATGGGGATGAACTCGGCCGGCGAGATGAAGCCTTGTTCGGCGTTGAACCAGCGCAGCAACACCTCGGCCCCGCCGATGCGCCCGTCCGCCCCGACCTGCGCCTGGTAATACAGTTCCAGTTCGTCGCGCGCCAGCGCATGGCGCAGCCGCCCTTCCAGCAACGCGCGCGCCTCCACCGCCACCTGCATCGCGCGCTCGAAGAAGCGCACCATGTTGCGGCCGCTCTGCTTGGCCTGATACATGGCGGTGTCGGCCCGCTTCAGCAGTTCTTCCAGACTGGCATCGTGCCCGTGGTACAGGCACACGCCCAGGCTGACACTGGCGTGATGCTCCAGTCCCTTCAATTGATAGGGCAGACCCAGCTCCTCCACGATCTTCTCGGCCAACATCTCCGCCTGGCTCGCCGCCTGCATCGGCGCATCGCCCAGCTCGTGCAGGATCACCACGAACTCGTCGCCGCCCAGCCTCGCCACCGTGTCACTCTCGCGCACGCATCGCTGCAGGCGCTGCGCCACCTGAACCAGCAGCAGGTCGCCCATATCGTGGCCGCGTGTGTCGTTGAGCACCTTGAAGTTGTCCATATCCATGAACATCAGCGCGCCGTAGCCGCCGCTGCGCTGGCTACCGGCCAGCGCCTGCTGCAGGCGGTCGGTCAACAGGCGGCGGTTGGGCAAGCCGGTCAGCGTGTCGAAGAAGGCCAGCCGGTGGATCTCCTCCTCCGCGCGCTTGCGTTCGCTGATGTCCATGAAGATGGCGACATAGTGGGTGACCTCGCCGTCCACACTGCGCACCGCGGACATGGTCACCCATTTCGGATACAGCGTACCGTCCTTACGCCTGTCCCACATCTCGCCCGACCAGGCATCCTTGGTCAGCAGATCGCTCCACAACGCCCGATAGAAGGCCTTGTCGTGTTTGCCCGACTGCAGGATGTTGGGATTCCTGCCGATAGCCTCGGCGGTGGAATAACCGGTGAGCCGCTCGAACGAACGGTTGACGCTGATGATGCGCGGCTCCGTGTCGGTGACCATGATGGCTTCCTGCGTCTCGAAGGCGATGGCCGAGATGCGCAACTGCTCCTCGGCCTCCTTGCGCTCGCTGATGTCCTGCACCGTACCCATCGAGGTCAGCGGTTTTCCCTCCGCATCGTAGTCGGTATGGCCGTGCTCGCTCACCCACTTGATGCGCCCGTCGGGGAACAGCAGACGGTGTTCGATGGCGTAATCGCTACGTTCCAGCACCGAGCGCTCGTAACTGTCCGCCACCAGCGCGCGGTCCTCGGGATGGATGAGATTGAGGAAGGCCTCGTAGGAGGCACCGAACTGCGCCGCGTCGATCTCGAAGATGCGGTAGATCTCGTCCGACCAGGTCAGCTTGCGGTTGAGCAAGTCCAGCTCCCAATAACCCAGCCTACCCAGCCGCTGCGCCTCTTCCAGCATGCGCTGCTGGCGCATGCTCTCGGTGATGTCTGTGCGGATGCAGATGAAGTATTCGAACTTGCCCTGCGCATCGGGCACCGGCACGATGGTGGTGCGCACCCAGAAACGGTCGCCGCGCTTGCTGCGGTTGCAGATGTCGCCCTGCCACACCTGACCCGCATACAGGGCGCGATAGATGCTCTCGAAGAAGGCTGCCGGCTGCACGTCGGCGAGCAGGATGCGGTGATGCTGGCCGACCAGTTCCTCGCGCGCATAGCCGCTGATGGCGCACAGGTTGTCATTGACATGCACGATGCGGTCGTTGGCATCGGTGATGGAGACCAGCGCGTGCAGGTCCAGTACCTCCTGCATCTTCTGCAAGATGGCCGGGATATGTTGGGAAGTCACCTGCAGGTCAGTGTCCTGCCGCTTTGCCATGTTGCACCATCTCGATGATATGCCCCTCGAACGTCGCGCGCGGCAACGGCTTGCCGAACAGATAGCCTTGGAAGTTACCACAGCCGTAACGATGCAGCAGAGTGAACTGTTCTTCCGTCTCCACGCCTTCGGCCACCACGTCCAGTTCGAAGTTCATGCCCAGATCGACGATGGTCATCACCATCACCCTGTCGGCATTGTCGCTGGCGATGCTGCGCACGAAGCTCTGGTCGATCTTGAGCTGGTCCAGCGGCAGGTTCTTGAGATAGGAGAGCGAGGAATAGCCGGTGCCGAAATCGTCCATCGCGAAGCTGACGCCGAACTCGTGCAGCGCCTTCATCTTGGCGATGGAATCCATCACGTCCTCCAGCACCAGGCTCTCGGTCAGTTCCAGCTTGAGCGCGGTCGGCGCGATGCCGTGCCGCCTCACCGCCGCCTGCACCTGCTCGACGAAATCGGACTGGCGGAACTGGCGCGCGCTGACGTTCACCGCCAGGGAGAGGTTGCCCAGTTGCGGATGGCTGCGCCAGGACTTGATCTGCGCGCAGGCAACGTCCAGCACCCAAGCGCCGATGGGCAGGATCAGGCCGGTCTCTTCCGCCAGCGGGATGAAATGCAGCGGCGGCACCAGCCCGCGCTGCGGGTGGTGCCAGCGCAGCAGCGCCTCCGCCCCCTGCGGACGGCGCGCCGCATCCACCTGCACCTGGTAGAACAGTTCGAACTGCTGCTGCGACAGCGCAATATGCAGGTCGGATTCCAGCGCGGCGCGTGTCTCCACCGCCGCCTGCATGGTCGGATCGAAGAATCTGATGACGTTGCGCCCGGCCTCCTTGGCGCGGTACATCGCCATATCGGTCCACTTCAGCAACTGCTCCACACCGTCCGACTGCTCGCGGAAGATGGTGATGCCGATGCTGGAGGAGCAGTGATGGGTGATGGGATCGCCGGCATAGCGCGTCAGCAGGTAGGGCTGCGCCAGCGCCAGTCGGATCTTCTCCGCCACCGTTTCCGCCTGCACCACCGCTTCCTGTGTGTCGTTAGACAGTGCTTCCAGCATCACCACGAACTCGTCGCCGCCGAAGCGTGCCACGCTATCCTCCTCGCGGATACAGGTGCGCAGCCGTTGCGCCACCTCGAACAGCATGCGGTCGCCGATGTCGTGGCCGTGCAGGTCGTTCAGCGTCTTGAAATGGTCCAGATCGAGGAACATCAGCGCGGCATGGCGGCGCGTGCGGTCACAGGTCGCCAACGCCTTGTGCAGGCGGTCGAGCAACAGGCGGCGGTTGGGCAGACCGGTGAGCACGTCGTAGAACGCCAGTTCGTGCATCTGCTGTTCCAGCCGCTGGCGCTCGGTGATGTCGTGGATGATGGAGAACAGCAAATTACGTCCGTCCACCTCAACGGGCGAGGAATGCACCTCCACCGAGCGCATGCTGCCGTCGGCCAGCCGGTGCGGGAACACGAAATAGTTGCGCACCTCGCGCAGCGCCTGCTGGCGTTCGTGCAACAGCTCCTCGCGCGTCTGGGTGTTGATGTCGGCGATGTTCATGTGCCGCATCTGTTCTATCGCATAACCGTAGAACTCCGCCGCGGCCCGGTTCGCGTTCACGATGGCACCGCTCTGCGGTTCGATCAGCAGCATCGGGGAAGCATGGCCCTCGAACATCTGCCGGAAGCGCGCCTCGCTCTGCAGCAGGGCCTGCTCGATCTGTTTCATGGGCGTGACGTCGTAGAACCAGCCGAGGATGGCGGGCTGCCCCTCGAACTCGAACGGCATATAGGACGCCAGCGCCCAGCGCGTGCCGCGCCGCGCAAATTTCAGCTCGACCAGCCGGTCGCTGATGTGCTCGCCCGTTTGCAGTCGCTGCAGCAGTTCCCGGTAGTCCGCCGGATCGGCATAGAACTGTTGCGGATCGGCACCGAGCGCCTCGCCCGCCGCCACGCCCAGCAGGGTCTCGTAGGCCGGGTTGGCGAACGCCACGCGATGCCCGCCGTCCACCGCGATGCGGATGGCGATCGGGCTGGACTGCATGATCTCGCGGAAACGCGCCTCGCTCTGCTGCAGTTCCCGCGTGCGCTTCTCCACCTTGTGTTCCAGCGTGGCATTGGCCTGCTGCAGCGCCTCGTCCAGCCGCTCGCGCTCGCGGAAGCTGGCGCGCAGGCGACGGTTAATGCGCGCCAGATGGGCGACGCCCCACAGTGCCAGCCCCAATACCAGCAGTGCGGCAGCCATCAACTCCTTCATGTACTTGTTGAGGATGTCGCGCAGGTCGAACTCGACCGTCTGGTCGGGCATCATGCGCAGCCGCGTCATCACCGCTTCCACCGGCGCGTAGTTGCCCGGCGGCGAGAAGCCGTAATAGTTGCCCGCGCGTGCAGCCTTGTCGCCGGGCATGATGCCGAACAGGGCCTGCGCGACCTGTTTCTTCAGGGATTCCGGCACGCGCGGCATAGCGGAGAAGGCCCATTCCGGATACAGCTCGGTCGACAGGGCTTGCGGAAAACCATCCACCGGCTGGCGATTGATGACCTTCACCTGCTCCATCTTCAATTTTCCTTCACTCACCATGTGCTCCAGCATGCCGGTGCGCACGAAGCCCACATCCGCCTCACCCGACAACACATCGCGCACAGCATTGTCCTGCGGCATGCCGGTGAAACGCATGCGGCCGATCTCGCTGATGTCTATGCCGTGTTTGTAAAGGGTCCAGCGCTGCATCATGTAGGCGCCGAACGACTTGTCCTGCACCGACGACACCACCTTGCCGCGCAGGTCTTCCAGCTTGTCGATATCGGCGCGGTCGGCACGCGTGAAGATGACGCCGCCGAACTGACTCACGGGATGACCTTCCGCCAGCGGCATCAGCGTGGAGATGGCCGACAGACCGTAGCGGGCGCGCAGCGTGATGTAATGCTCGGGATTGGTCAGCACGAAATCGAAGCGCCCTTGTGCCATCGCCTGTTCGATGTCAGGGAAGAACAGCACTTCGACAGTGAAACGGTGACCGGTGATGCGCGCGTTCAGTTGGTCGGCCGTCGCCTGCCACTGCTGCCGCGCCTGCTCCAGCGGCCGGATGGACAACACGCCGATGCGCACTTCCTGAATCGCTGGCGCACCGAAGGCTGGCAGCGACAGCAACAGCAACAGCCATGTCGCCAGCGCCTGGGAACGCCACACTATGCTCACGTCTTCCCCATTCCGGATGACAGCCGCACGCAGTTACGTCCGTCCGCCTTGGCCGCATACAGCGCGCGGTCCACCTGCTGCAACATGGCATCCGGCGTCTGCGGTGTCAGCGGCCGGTGTGCACCGATACTGGTCGTGAAGGAGAAGCGGTGCTGACCGGTATCGATCTGCAGCGCTTCGATGCGGGCGCGGATGCGCTCGGCGATAGCCAACAAGTCGTCCTCGCTGCAATCCGGCAGCAAGATGAGGAACTCCTCGCCGCCCCAGCGCGCGGCATGATCATAGGCGCGCATCACCCCGCCCAATACTTTCGCGGTCGCACACAACGCGAGGTCGCCTGCGGCGTGCCCGTAGGTGTCGTTCACTTCTTTGAAGTGATCGAGATCGAGCAGCAACAGACCGAGCGTGCCATCCTGTCGTGCCTGCCGCGAGATCTCCTGTTCGAAGCGCGCCATCATGCCGCGCCGGTTGAGCAGGCCGGTCAGCGAATCAGCCTCGCTCAGGCGCTGCAGGGCTTCGGTGCGTTCCCGCACCTTGGCTTCCAGCTCTTGGTTTGTGCTGCGCACCTTCTCCACCATCTGCCTGAATGAACGCGACAAGGACTCGATCTCGCCTATGCCGACGATGGGCGGCTCAATCGAGTCATTTCCGTTTTGGATCGCCTGACTGGCAGCATGCAGCCGCCTGACCGGCAACAACACCCAGCGATGAAGCAACCCGCCCATGATGCTCAATGCCAGCAAGACCACCAGCAGGAAAGCCAGCGGCACCCATGTGAATCCTTGCAAGACGATCCCGCTCTGTTCATCCATCAGCGTGAGGTCATACCATCCCAATTCCGGCAGCCATGAAATACCCAGCAGATGGCGCTCCCCCTTGTATTGCACCCATAGCGTCGCCACTTCGCCGGCAGGTCTTTCGAGCAGTTCTTTGGCCACCCGATGCAATGCATCGACATCCTTGCCATCTTTGAACAGCACATTGATACGGATGCGTTCATCCGCTTTCTTCGCGATGCTTGCATAGTCGATCAGCGCGGGATCGGTGGATAGCTGGATGGCCAGATTCCTGTCCACGAAGAAGTTATCCACGCCCTCCTGATGGATACCTACACTCTCTTTGAGGAACTCGGTGAGATCGAGGCCTGTGCCCACCACCCCCAACACCTGCCCGTCCTGCTTGAGCAGCACATTGATCCAGACTTTCACCACATTCAGATGCGTGTCGGGATCGACGTTGACCTGATAGTCCGTATCCGATTGCAACGTGGCATAGAACCACTGGTCGTCCCGCTTGTTCGGCGACAGCGTATAGCGCAACTGGCGGCCGGAAAATCGATTGTCGGCATCGTTGTAGTAGTAAGCGCCGTTCTCGGCCAGCGCCACGAAGTAGCTGTGATCGCTGAAGTGGATGCGGTAGTCCTCGAGCACCTGCAAAGCGAGCTTCTTCAGTACCGGCTCGTCGGGATGCTGCGCCAGTGCGATCAACGCCGGCTCGCTCGCCATGCGCCGTGCCAACGCGATCTCGCCGATGAGCGGCGACAAGGTGCGGTATTTGTCGAACAACACCTGGCGCTGCGCAAGCTCCTGCCCCCATTTGCGATTGATGCCCTCCACCATCGCTTCGAAAGTCAGCCAGAAAAAGACCGCCACCACCAGCATCACCGCAGCACGCAACAACAGGAATCGGGTGGTCAGCCGCATCGCATCAGCCCAGAAAGCGCACTGCCTCGGCCGCCGGCAACGGCGGGCTGAACAGGGGGCTGAACAGGTACCCCTGATACTCCTCGCATTGCAGCGACTGGATGAATTGCAGCTGACCCGGCTGCTCTACGCCTTCCGCGATCACCTTCATGCCCATGGCATGTGCCAGCGCGGCGGTGGCGCTGACGATGCTGCGGTCGTTCTCATCGCTGGCGATGTCTCGCACGAATGACTGGTCGATCTTGAGCGCATTCATGGGCAGCATCTTCAGGCGACTGAGCGAGGAATAGCCGGTGCCGAAATCATCCAGTGACAGGTTGAAGCCGCCACTGTTCAAACGCTCCAGCACATCACTGTGGTCGAGCGCCGACTCCATCAGCATGCTCTCGGTCAGTTCGAGTTCGATGTAGCGCGGTTCCAGCCCGCCCTCGCGCACGATACGCTGGATACGTTCTACCAGGTCGCTCTGCTGGAACTGTGCGACGGAAAGATTGACCGCCACCGGCACGATGGTGCGCCCCTGCGATTGCCACAGACGCTGCTGCAGCACGGCCTGGCGCAACACCCAGTCGCCGATCTCGTTGATCAGGCCGGTCTGCTCCGCCACCGGGATGAACACCGCCGGGGAGACGAAACCGAACTCGGGATGCTGCCAGCGCAACAGCGCTTCCAGCCCCACCACCCTGTTGTCGGCGCACGCCACCTTTGGCTGGTAATACAGCATCAATTGCTGCTGGTCGATGGCACTGCGCAGGTCATTCTCCAGACGCAGGCGCTCCACCGCCTTGATGTTCATCTGTTCTTCGTAGAAGGCGAAGCGGTTGCGCCCGCTGTCTTTGGCGCGATACATGGCCAGGTCGGCGTTGCGCATCAACTGCACCTGTGTGTTGCCATCTTCCGGACACATACTGATGCCGATGCTCGGCGTCACATGCAGCAGATGGCCGTTGACCTCGAAGCCGCTGGCGCAGGCCGACACCATCTTCTCCGCCACATAGCCGGCCTCGGTCTCGTTCTCGATGTCGGTGACCAGCGCGATGAATTCGTCACCGCCCTGCCGCGCCAGTGTGTCGGTGCGGCGCAGACAGGCTTTCAGCCGTTCCGCGACCTGTTTCAGCAGTTCGTCGCCGATGTCGTGGCCGAGCGAGTCATTGATGTTCTTGAAGTGGTCGAGGTCGATGAACAGCATCGCCAGCTTGCTGCCGTTACGCTCGGCCTGGGCCACGCCTTGCTCGACGCGGTCCGCCAGCAGGTTGCGGTTGGGCAGGCCCGACAAGGTATCGTAGTTGGCCAGCCGTATGATGCGGTCTTCCTCCTTCTTGCGCTCGGTGATGTCGATGAATACGCCAATGAAATTGGTTATTTCGCCCGCTTCGTTGCGCACCACACTGATAGTCAGCAGTTCGGGGTATATCTCGCCGTTCTTGCGCTTGTTCCATATCTCGCCGCGCCAGCTGTTCTTTTCCAGCAGTTCTCGCCACATCGCGCGATAGAACTGCGCCATCTGCCGCCCCGATGCCAGGAAGCGCGGATTCTTGTTCAACACCTCATCCGACTGATATCCGGTGATGTCAGTGAAGGCACGGTTGACCATCACGATATGATTCTCGGTATCGGTGACGATGATGGCCTCGCTGTTCTGCTCGAACACCTTGGCCGACAGACGCAGTCCCGCCTCGGCTTCGCGCCGCTGTTTGATCTCGCGCGTCAGGTTGACCACCATGTCGTGGATGGCCCGACTCAAGTGGCCGACCTCGTTGTCGCTGCCCTGCGGCGGTACGTCGTATTGCAACTCACCCGCTGCGACCTTTTCCGCCGCCTGGCTGATGAGGCGGATAGGTTGGGCGATGCGTCCTGCCATCAGCCAGGTCAGCCATGCGAAGAACAGACCGACCAGCGCACCCACCAACAGGATATGCCGCTGCAGGGCGCGCGCCGGTGCGAACGCGGTGGTGATGTCCTCGCGCACCAGCGCCGTCCAACCGAAACCTTTGTAGTCGCGGTAACCGGTCGATGTGGCATGGCCGACCAGATAGGTGCGTCCATTGCTGAACTGCTCGATCCGGTAGCCACCTTTGTCACCCGAGTTGATCTGCCGCATGGTGTCCGGTGCCATCGTGGCGAAGTCCACCCACGCCGCTTCCGGGCCTGACAGCACTTGGCCTTGGCTGGAGAGCAGGAAGATGTCCTGACCCGGCGTGAGCTTGCTGTCCAGCGCCTCGGATGCCCAAGTCCAGTAGATATGCCCGCACAAAACACCGAGCAGATTGTTCTTGTGGTCGAACACCGGCGATGCGACGTCCACAAGATAGAAGGTCTCGCCGCTGGGGTTGGGCAGCAGTTTGGCGAGCAGCAACGCGTCGTGCACGTCGCCGATATAGTCGCCCTTGCGCCCCTCGGTACACCACGGACGCTTGGACAGGTTCTTGCCTTCCAGATAGCCGCCGGTGCCGGCCAGGCCCATACCGTCCGGCCCGCAGAAACCGATCCAGGCATAGGCATCGAAGTTCTGCTGCAAACGCTCCATCAGTTCGCGCTTGCGCAGCAAAGACACCTTGGGGTCGCGCATCTCGTCCAGTAGCGCGGCGTTGCGGATCTCACGGCTGCGCTCGTACATGCCGCGATCCAGCACATCCAGTGCCGTCTGCGCGCGGCGCACGAAGCCCTCGCCCTCGCTCTGCTCGATCTGGCGCTTGCTCACATCGGCTGCATAGAAGCTCAGTGCCGTGGACAGCAGCAGCACGATCGCACCGCTGGCCAGACTGATCTCGGCGCGCAGACTGCGACGCGGATCGAACCCGCTGAAAATTGAACTCATTCCGCCTCCCGTCACTGCTTATGTATTTTTGCTGACATATTAAAGAGTCGCCCCGGTATTAGCGAGGGGAATACACCCCTGCAGATTGCAGGGGAATAGCGCCATGCCATTCAAACTCGCAAAGCCGCCTCGAATTCTTCCAGCGGCACCGGCCGACCGAACAGATAGCCCTGGAAACTGTGGCAACCGCGCAGCTCGAGGAATTCCTGTTGTGCCGCCGTCTCCACGCCCTCGGCGATCACGTTCAGGCCCAGTGCTTCGGTCATCGCGATGATGGTCTGCACGATGGCAGCATCGTTGGGGTCGCTGGCGATGTCGCGCACGAAGCTCTGGTCGATCTTGATCTGGTCCAGCGGCAGACGCTTGAGGTATTGCAGCGAGGAGTAGCCGGTGCCGAAGTCATCCATGGAGAAGCTGAGACCGAGCAACTTCAGCTCGCGCATCTTGGCGATGGTGTCTTCCACGTCCAGCAACACGGTGCTCTCGGTGAGCTCGAGTTTGAGCAGTGAGGGACGCACCCCGGTCTCCAGCAACACGCGCCGCACCTGATCGACGAACTCCGACTTGCGGAACTGGCGCGCGCTGACGTTGACGGCCAGCGTGAGATGGCGCGTATGCGCATTCTGCTGCCAGACTTTGAGTTGCAGGCAGGCGGTGCGCAAGGCCCACATGCCCATCTCCACGATCTGCCCGGTGTCTTCCGCCAGCGGGATGAACTGTGCGGGTGACACCAGACCGCGCTGCGGATGCAACCAGCGCATGAGCACTTCCGCACCGAGCGGGCGGCGCATGCCGTCGACTTGCACCTGATAGTAGAGCTGCAACTGCTGTTCGCGGATGGCGATGTCGAGTTCGCCCTCCAGTTCCAGACGGTTGTCGATGGCGGCCTGCATCGCGGGGTCGTAGAAACGGATGGTGTTGCGTCCCGCCTGCTTGGACTGGTACATGGCGATGTCGGCGAACTTGAGCAGATTCTCGAACGCTTCCTGATGCCCGCGATAGAGCACCACGCCGATGCTGGGCGAGCTGAGATGGCGATTGCCATCCAGCAGATAGGGTTCGTTCAGAAAATCGCGGATCTTCTCGGCCACCGCTTCGGCCTGGGGGGCCGCCTCCGCGGAACTGATGCTCAACTCTTCCAGCACCACCACGAATTCGTCCCCGCCCAGCCGCGCGACCGTATCGCCTTCGCGCACGGCCGCACGCAGGCGGCGAGCCACCTCACAGAGCAGCATGTCACCGACATCGTGCCCCTTGCTGTCGTTGACCTTCTTGAAGTCATCGAGATCGAGCAGCATCAACGCACCGTAGCGACCGCTGCGTGCGCTGACCGCCAAGGCCTGCAAAGCACGGTCCATCAACAGACGCCGGTTGGGCAACTGCGTCAGCGAGTCGAAGAAGGCGAGCTGGTGTATGTCGCGTTCGGATTGCTTGCGGTCGGTGATGTCGAGGATGACGCCGATGATGCCGACCGGCTCGCCGCCGCTGTCGTTCAGTCTGGCCTTGTGGAAGATCACATCGTGCAGCGTGCCGTCGGCATGTTTCACATTGCTCTCGTACACCTGCACATCCTCTTCCGAGGTGAGCAGGTCAAGGTCAAGATCATGATCGCGATAGACCGCCGACTGCTTCTGCGGTGCGATCTCGAATACGGTCTTGCCGATGATGTCGGTTTTTTTCTTGCCGATGAACTCCGCGAAAGCGGTGTTGCAGCCGGTATAGCGCCCCTCGGTATCTTTATGGAACACCGGCACCGGCATGGTCTGCAGCAGGGATTCGC
>Ga0209231_1000160_pt1 | contig 48433 bp, 45 predicted proteins | sample Deesub45470m_DNA_FD_188086 | JGI IMG/M metagenome (GOLD analysis project Ga0209231, IMG submission 188086) | Deep subsurface microbial communities from North Pacific Ocean - 450_OLKR46/470m Metagenome (SPAdes) (version 2) | ecosystem: Environmental > Terrestrial > Deep subsurface > Unclassified ... | reverse complement strand
GTTCAGCGCGTGGTGACGCTCAATGGACACAGCGAACGGGAACTGCTGGAGCGGGCCGCGGCCCTGGAAACCGGCAGCGAGCATCCCCTGGCCCGGGCCATTTTGCGCAAAGCCCGTGAAGAATGCATCGATGTCATCTCCGCCGAACATTTTAAGGCAATTCCCGGCAAAGGTGGCGAAGGGAGCATCAACGGCAGGTTGTTCTGGATCGGCAGTCACCGGATGATGCACGAGAAGGGCCAGGAGACTCCGGACATTCATGTCCGAGCCGATGAGTTGGAAGATGCCGGACACACCGTGGTCGCCATCGGCAACGAACACCATGTCTGTGGTCTGATCAGTATTGCCGACAGCCTGCGCGAGAACGTCCCACAGATGATTGCGGCGGTAAAACACGCTGGAGTGAAGCGGGTTGTGATGCTCACCGGTGACAACGAGGGCACGGCCAGGGCCATCGCAGCGGAGGCCGGGATCGATGAATACCGGTGTGAACTCTTGCCTGAGGACAAGGTCGAGGCCATCGGGCGACTCGTCCGTGAGGACAAGTATGTGGCCATGATCGGAGACGGTATTAACGATGCCCCGGCGATGGCGGCGGCGACCGTTGGCATCGCCATGGGCGCCATGGGGACCGACGCCGCTCTGGAAACGGCCGATGTGGCCCTGATGTCCGACGACCTGTCGAAACTGCCGTGGCTGATCCGACATTCCCGCCGGACTTTGCGCAACATCCAGCAAAACATTGGCTTCGCTCTTGGGCTAAAACTGGTGTTTATCGTCCTGACTCTGTTCGGCATGGCTTCGCTCTGGATGGCGATCGCTGCCGACACCGGGGCGACGTTATTGGTAATATTCAATAGCCTGCGGCTACTGAATCACGTTGGGTTACGTCCTGTGGAGAATTGACCCAGTTCGAGCACGTCGAGAGCTGCCCGCATCCTCCAACGTCAGCGCCTCACTTCTTTTGGCCTCCACGCCAAGGGCCGCATGACCCCGCGTGTCAGACCAGCTCTCGTCCCTGGATTCGAATCCGCTCGAATATGCTTGCTCTTCTGCACCATCGTTGGGCAGAAGATTCATCTCGATAGAGGCTTAGTCATACCATTCGACTTGTCGCATAAAATTTGTGGGGTGGCCATGAAAGTTCGCGACAGCGGCATGCCGGATGAGGAGATGTGGGACGCCTTTTTCTCTCCCGAGAAGACCCTTGCCCTGCTCGGCCTTGATGCCGGCATGCTGGAGGTGGCCGAGTTCGGCTGCGGATACGGCACCTTCACCCTGGCGGCTGCCCGGCTCGCCCGGGGTACGGTGCACGCCTTCGACATCGAGCCGGAGATGATCGATCGGGTGCGGAGGAAGTGCCCGCAGGAAGGGGTGGCCAACGTGCGCCTGGAGCTGCGCGACTTCGTCGCCGACGGCACCGGTCTGGGCGACGGCTCAATGGACATGGCGCTGCTGTTCAACATCCTGCACCACGAGGAACCGGTGACCTTGCTGGGCGAGGCGTTTCGCATCCTGCGCCCCGGCGGCATCGCCGCCGTCATTCACTGGAATTACGACCCGAGCACCCCGCGCGGACCCGCCATGGAAATCCGCTCCAGACCGGAACAGTGCATCGCCTGGGCCGAGCAGGCGGGCTTCACCTTCCAGGCAGCGGACCGCATCGACTTCAAGCCGTACCATTACGGCCTGCGTTTCCGCAAGCCCACGGGACACTAGTGTCCCCAGATCGGATCCTGGGCAAATTGCCGGCGCAGCCGCTCCTCCGGCCTCTGCTCCAGGAATTCCTCCCGGCTGAAGGAAAACCGGTAATCGCGGCAGTAGGCCAGAAGGATCTGATAGGCGGCGTTGATCTGCCGGATACGATCATTTTCGCTGCCGCCGGCATCGGGATGATGGCGTTTGACCAGGGCCCGATGCCGGGCCTTGATCTCCTGTAGCGAGGCCTTCCCCGTGAGGGAGAAGACGTCCAGTGCCTCTCTCAGATCTTCGAATTCCATTCGATTCCCTCAGCCTTCCATCCGTCTAGAAAACACCCTCCTCCCACCAACACCCTCCGCAAGAGCATCGCCGACCATCGGGTCTTTCCCAGTCGCGCGCCGGAGACGGCCGCCCTCCATGTCATTCAAGGGATCAGGACTTAATCCGGACCGGTGACAGCCACGACATGGTGGCGGCCTGCGGCCTGTTGCTTGGCCGCCTGAGCGCCGGCGAAATTTCCCCTGCCTCAGGGAGCCAGGCAGCCCTTATCCTCGGCGGCACCTCCCCTGGCCGGCACGCTGCCGTCGGCCCGGCGCCAGTAGTCGCGCTGGGCCCGAAACGGCGCCAGCAGGGCGCTGCCCAGGGAGTTGTCCCGGTCCCCGGCATAGCCGGGGATGCCGATGTCGATCTCACCCTGCGGGATATTGAGCCGCAGGGTGCGGTGCAGGCGGTCCCAGAAGGAGAAGAGGGTGCCGGCCTGAAAGACCGCTTCGTAGACGAGATAGCCGCCGAGGGATGGGCCGAGCAGGCCGAACTGCGCGACGCGGATGGCCGAGGAAAAGGCGAGCTCGCCGAAGTGGAAGCGAAAGGCGGTGGAGACGTCCATATCGGGGTCGAGGTGGTGGACGTTGTGGAAGCGCCACAACAGGGGGATGCGGTGGTTGGCCCGATGCCACCAGTAGAAGGTGAGATCCATCAGCAAAAAGGCCAGGAGCGGCCGGACGGCCGAGGGAACCGCCGTTAGCTGCGCCAGGCCGAAGCCGCTGTGCCCGGTCCAGCCGAGCATCGCCTCGGCTGCGGGACGCACCGTGAGCGAGACGGTCACGAAGGCCACAGCGGCAAAGCTCAGGTTGACCGTGAGTCGCCCCAGCAGCGGACGCTTCAGCCGCCGCAGGAAAATGAAGCGCTCCGACAGGAAGAAGTAAAAGGGCGAGGCTGCCAAAGGCGGCACCGGTGATCAGCGTTTCCTGCATCGGCATCGACTCCAAATCCTGCGGGACCTGACAGCTGGCGATAAAAGCCGGGAGGCTCGACCGGCAGGCCTTCGGCGGCCCGTTCGTCGGCGCAGCCAGAAATCTTGTCTACCCGGAAGCCCCGCTCACGCAACGCCCTTCGGCCCGCTCCTCCATCCGCATCCTCAAGATGGCGCGGACCATCGCCGACCCGGCCGGAGAAGGGGCGATCCGGGACCGCTCACCGCTCATACTGCTTCAACTTCTCCCAAAGATTTTTCCGGCTGATGCCGAGAAGGGCGGCGGCTTCGGTCTTGTTGCCGCCGGTTTTCTCCAGCACCCGGTCGAGGCATCTCCGTTCGGCCCTGGCAACGGCCGCCGCCAGGTTGTCCTCTTCGGTTTCCCTCTCCGAGCTTCCGCCGCGGGCTTCCACCGGCAGATCCCAGAGCTGGATTTTCGCCGCCGGAGCCAGAACCGAAATGCGCTCGAGGAGATTGCGCAGTTCCCGCACATTGCCAGGATAGGGATAGTGCTCCAGCGCCCGGCGCGCATCGGGCGAAAGCTGGAAACAAAGCCCTCTCTCCCGGCCGAACTCGCGGAGAAAAAAGTCGGTGAGCTCGAGGATGTCCCCGCCGCGCAGGCGCAGGGGAGGAACTTCCACCGGAATCACCTGCAGCCGGTAGAAGAGATCCTGGCGAAACCTCCCCCCCCGCACCTCTTCGGCGAGATTTTTGGAGGTCGCACAAAGGACCCGAACGTCTATGGGAACGGGGTTTCTGCCCCCCACCCGGTCGATCTCCTTCTCCTGCAGCACCCGCAGCAACTTCACCTGCAGCTCCAGGGGCATATCGCCGATCTCGTCGAGGAGAATGGTCCCCTGATCGGCGAGTTCGAATTTTCCGGTGGCCGTCCGGTCGGCGCCGGTGAAGGCGCCTTTTTCATGGCCGAAGAGTTCCGACTCCATCAGGCCGGCGGGGATCGCCGCGCAGTTCACCCGGACGTAGGGCTTGTTGGCGCGGCGGCTTTCGAAATGAATGGCCGCCGCCACCAGTTCCTTGCCGGTGCCGCTTTCGCCGTGGATAAGGACCGAGGAATCGGAGAGGGCCACCTGGCTGATCAGACTGAGGAGTTTCTGCATGGGGGGACTCGACCCGATGATCGGCCGGCGCTTGCCGCAGCAATGCTCCAGGGAGACGCAGCGGGCCTTGATCGTCTGCATCTCCAGCAGCCGGTTGATGCGAAAGGTCAGGTCATCGAGGTCGAAGGGTTTGAGAATATAATCCGATGCCCCCTGGCGCAGACAGGCCACGGCATTGTCGGTGCTGCCGTGGGCCGTCATCATGATCACCTCGGTGCGCGGCGCCAGGCGCTTCACTTCGGCAAGCAGTTTTTCCCCGTCCAGCCCCGGCATGCGGATATCGGAGAGGATCAGCTCGTAGCGGTTCTTTTTGACCAGCTCGAGAGCCGCCGATCCGGTGGCGGCGTCATCGACCGACCACCCCTGGCTGCGCAGGTGGTCGAGGACGGTGATGCGCATGATCTCTTCGTCTTCGGCGACAAGGATGCGCGGAGTCATGATGGCCTCTCCTTTCCGGGTTCATCGTCTCTTGCCAGGGGAAGAGCGACCGTGAAGACGGCTCCCCCCTCCGCGCCGTTGCCGGCCCGGAGCTCCCCCCCCATCTGCGTGACGAGGGATTGGGAGACGGAGAGGCCGAGGCCGGTTCCTTCACCGACCTCCTTGGTGGTGAAAAAGGGTTCGAAGATTTTCCCCAGGTGCTCCGGCGCGATCCCCGGCCCGGTATCGGCGATTTCCACAAGCAGACGGCCGTCCTCGATGCGACTTGCGGCCCTGAGGACACCCGGGCCTTCCCCCATGGCCTGAACCGCATTGCCGACGAGGTTCATCACCACCTGGCGCAGGGCCTCCATGCCGACGAGGAGCGGCTCCGGCAGGTCGAGCTGCAGGTCGAGGGTGAGGTTTCGCCGCCCCATGCAGGTCAATTCCAGGCATTCGCGAATCATCTCGTCGACCTGTCCCCGCCGCAGCTCGAGCGGTTCCTTGCGGCTGATATTGAGCAATTGCCTGACCGTTCCCTTGATCCGGTCGACCCCCTGCCCCAGCAGATCCAGATAGCGAAGCTGCAGCTCCGGTTGGTCCATGCTTCTTTTCATCGTCTGGATGCAGTTCTGCATCCCCCCCAGGGGGTTGTTGATTTCATGGGAAATCCCCGCGACCAGGCGCCCCAGGGCGGCCTGCTTTTCTCCCTGGAAGACCTGTTCACGGGTGGCGTCGAGCTCCAGCTGGGAGCGTTCGAGACGCCGGCAGAGTTCCCGGTAATGGCGGGCCAGGGCGCCGATTTCATCGTTTTCTTCCGGGGACAGGGGCGTTTCAGGGGGGCGGCGGTCGGGGTAGCGATCCATTTCCCGGGCGAGCATTTTCAGTCGTTTGGCCACCAGGACTTCAAAGAGGAAAAAGATCGCCAGCGCGACCATGGCCATGGTCGCCAGGGCGATGTTGAGCAGCATGCGGTTATTGGTCCGGATCTCGGCAAAGGCCAGATCCATGGGGATGGTGACATTCATCCCTCCACGGATATCGCCGACTCCGTACCCCTGGTCGCCGTGGCACTCCAGGCAATGACTGTCGACCTTGAGGGGGGCCATGTAGCGCAGCCGGTAGCGTCCGGCGATTTTCTCGATCTCCACCTGTTCTTCGACCCCCCCTTCAAAGGCCAGGAGGGCGCGCCGCTCGAAGGGGTCGGGAGCGTTGGCCGGGTTCACCGGCTTGAGGCTGGTGACGTTGAATTGCCCCACCCCATCCCTGGCGGCATAGGCGGAGAGTTCCCGGGTGACCATGGCCGGATTGCGCTTCACCAGCCAGTTCCCCTGCTCATCCCGGATCTGTCCCTGCAAAAGAAAGGGATTGTTCTCGACTCCCGGCCCCTTCATCAAGAAGAGACCGTCGTGATCGGCGACCCATTGGCGGGTGAGGCGGATCTGATGAAAGAGCATCTTGGCCTGGTTGGTGGCCTGCTCGACGACGAGCTCCTCCTGGAAGCTGGAGGTCCGGTAAAAGGTGACTCCATAGGAGCAGCCGATCACCAGGCCGATGAGGAGAATGAATTTGGTTCTTAACTGCACGGCAATAGACCCTCGTCTGGTGGGAGGAAGCCCGCACCGCCGGCGGCGGCGAAAACCAGCGCTACCGTACGGTAACACAGGTCCCCTCCCAATGGCTACTTCCGGGTAACAGCTGCGGCGGTTGACAATTGCAAGTATTGATATTAACTCTACTTTAACACTGGCACAACCATTGCTAATTATAAACGGCAAGACCGGAACCTCCCGGTAATGCGGGGACCCCATCAACCAAACACGCGAAGGGCTGCTTATGAAAAACGGAAAGGCAATGAAGTACGTGGCCACCTGCTGCGTCGTGGCGGCGATCGGACTCTTCGCCTATGTGGTGCACGAGTCGAAAATGCTCTCCTACCTGTCGAGCGACCCGAAGGTCTGCATCAACTGCCACGCCATGAACACCCACTATGCCACCTGGCAGCACAGCTCCCACCGGGACCGCGCCACCTGCGTCGATTGTCACCTGCCGCGGGATTCCTTCATCCGCAAGATGCTGGCCAAATCGAGGGACGGCTACAACCATTCCCTCGCCATGACCCTGGGCACCTACGGCAACAATCTGAGAATCACCGCCCATGCCGCTCAAAGGATACAGGCCAACTGCATCTCCTGTCACCAGGAAACCGTCTCGCAGATGATGGCTAACAGCGAGCTGTATCACCGCGAAGGCGACCTTCCCCTGGGGCGGCCCTGCTGGGAATGCCACCGCAGCCTCCCCCACGGCAGGACGCGGAATCTCATGGCGACGCAGAACAATCTTGGCGTCAAGGAATTATAAAAACCTCAACACGGAGAATTGAAGATCATGAAGAAATCATGGCTTATCACCCTCGTATCGGTCGTCATCATGGCCCCCATGCTGCTCCTGGCCGTTTCCATCAAGGAGAACAAGGCGGACCAGCAGACCATCAACGCCGTCCCCGACATCAAAAAACTCGACCCGAGAAGCTCCGAATGGGGCCGGTATTTCCCCCGCCAGTACGATTCCTACATGAAGACCCGCAAAAGCGATGAAATCAAGGACGTCCTCAAGGATGAGCCCGCCCTGGTAGTCCTGTGGGCGGGGTACGGCTTCTCCAAGGACTACAATGCCCCCCGCGGCCACTTCTACGCCCTTGAGGACAATATCAACACCCTGCGGACCGGCGCCCCGGTGGACGCCAAGACCGGTCCCATGCCGACGGCCTGCTGGACCTGCAAATCCCCCGACGTGCCGCGATACATCGACAAGAACGGCGAACTCGACTACTACACGGGGAAATGGGCCCGGCTCGGCGGCGAGATCGTCAATCCCATCGGCTGCGCCGACTGCCACGACAACAAGACGATGAAACTCACCGTGACCCGGGATTATCTGCCGCGGGGACTCGATGCCGAAGGGACCCTCAAATTCGCCGAGGCCTCCCACCAGGAGATGAGAACGCTGGTCTGCGCCCAGTGCCACGCCGAATACTACTTCAAGAAGACCGAGTGGACCGACAAGCAGGGAGACAAGCAGATGGCGGCCGTGGTCACCTTCCCCTGGGACAACGGCCTGGCGGCCGAGGACATGGAAGAGTACTATGACCAGCGGGACTTTTCCGACTGGACCCATAAGCTGAGCAAGACCCCGATGCTCAAGGCCCAGCACCCCGGTTACGAGATGTTCGCCACCGGAGTCCACGCCAAAAACGGCCTGTCCTGCGCCGACTGCCACATGCCCTACGTCCGCGAGGGGGGGGTCAAGTATTCCAGCCACCAGGTCGGCAGCCCGCTGGAGAATATCGCCAACACCTGCCTGAACTGCCATCAGGGAACGGAAAAGGAGTTCCGTGAGACGGTGACACGAAAGCTTGAGCGCAAGAATGAACTCTCCCGCACCGCCATGGGCGTTCTCGCCAAGGCCCATCTCGAAGCGGCCAAGGCCTGGGAACTGGGGGCGACGGAAGAGGAAATGAAGGGAGCCCTGCAGGACATCCGCCACGGCCAGTGGCGCTGGGATTTCGCCATCGCCTCCCACGGCTCCTTTTTCCACGCCCCGGAAGAGACGTTGCGGGTCCTGGGGAGCGCCATCAACAAGGGGCAGGAAGCCCGCCTCAAGCTGCGCACCGTTCTGGCCAAATACAAGGCCGCCGACTACCAGGCCCCCGATTTTTCCTCCAAGGAGAAGGCCCAGGAGCTCATCGGCCTCCCCTTCGGCAAGCTGGTGGAGGAAAAGAAAGTCTTTCTCGACGGCCTCAAGAGCCAGTGGTTCGAGGAGGGAAAGGCCAAGGGGATCTACGACCCGAAATCCCGGGAAGGGATGCAGCTTAAAACTTCCTACAACTAGGACTCCCCAAGGTTGACCGCCTGAAGAAAAAAGGCCCTGCCCGCGACAAGCGGACAGGGCCTTTTTTTGCCGAACGAGCCGCCCGAAACCGCAACCCCATCGGCTTTTTACCCCCTAACTGTTTGACCAGTGAATGGGAACCAGAGAGATCCGGACCGGTTTTTTCGCCGACATCCTTGACGGTCAAACCAAGTTTCGGAAATTTTCCCCAGTCATTGTCTCCGGGGTATATTCTTTCAAGAGGATTTAAATCCAGGCGCTCTTGTGTTAAGGAGAGGGGTGCGGTTTTCCCGCCTCGTCCCCGTTTTCTTTCTAACAGGAAAATACCGGAAAATCGGCTTTGATCAGCAAGGAGATTCATTGAATACACTTGGTGAAGAGACGGCACAAACCGCAACAGCTCCCCCCGAGACCGACGCCCGGGGCCGAAAACTCGCCGGGCTGACCCTGGCCGCCCTCGGTATTGTCTTCGGCGACATCGGCACCAGCCCCCTGTATGCCATCCGCGAATGCTTTCACGGCGACTACGGCATCGCTCCGACGCCGGAGAACATCTTCGGCGTTCTCTCCCTGATCTTCTGGTCCCTCACCATTGTCGTCTCCATCAAATACCTGACCTTCATCCTCAAGGCGGACAACCAGGGGGAAGGGGGGGTCATCGCCCTGGTCGCCCTGGTCCGGCCGACGGCCTGGGAACCGGGGCGGGGCAAATGGCTCCTGGTGGGGTGCGGGCTCTTCGGCGCCGCCCTCCTCTACGGGGACGGCATGATCACCCCGGCAATTTCAGTTCTCAGTGCCGTCGAGGGGTTGCACGTCATCACTCCGATATTCCAACCCTACATCGTCCCCATCACGGTGGTTCTGCTGGCCGGCCTCTTCCTCTTCCAAAAGCACGGCACGGCGAAAGTGGGGGCCTTTTTCGGCCCCGTCATCCTGACCTGGTTCACCACCATCGGCGTGCTCGGGATGCGAGGGATCATCGATGAACCGGGGGTGCTCCTGGCCTTCAATCCCCTCTACGGGGGGCAATTCATTCTCCGCAACCACCTCCACGGTTTTCTGGTTCTCGGGGCCGTCTTTCTGGTGGTGACCGGAGCCGAGGCCCTCTATGCCGACCTGGGTCACTTCGGCCGCAAACCGATCCGCCTCGCCTGGTTCGTGCTGGTTCTGCCGATGCTCCTCCTCAACTACTTCGGCCAGGGGGCCCTGCTCCTCCAGCACCCGGAAGAGGCCGGCCACCCCTTTTATTCCCTGGCTCCGGACTGGTTCCTCATCCTCCTGGTGCTTCTGGCCACCCTGGCGACGATCATCGCCTCCCAGGCCGTCATCTCCGGGGCCTTTTCCCTGACCCGCCAGGCCATCCAGCTCGGCTACTTTCCCCGCCTGAACATCGTCCACACCTCCAACGAGACGATCGGGCAGGTTTACGTCCCCCAGGTCAACGCCCTGCTGATGGTCGCCACCATCTCCCTGGTTCTCGGCTTCGGCTCCTCCAGCAAGCTGGCGGCGGCCTACGGGGTGGCGGTCACCACCACCATGGTCATCGCCACCGTCCTCTTTTATGTCATCGCCCGGGAGCGCTGGGAGTGGAACCGTTGGGCGGCCGGGGTGCCGGTGGCGATCTTTTTGCTGGTCGACCTCTCCTTCTTTGCCGCCAACATCAGCAAAATCCTTCACGGAGCCTGGTTTCCCCTGGTGATCGCCGCCTTCATTTTCACTCTCATGATCACCTGGGCCAAGGGCCGAAGCCTTCTGTCCGCCAAGCTGCAGGCCGATACCCTGACCCTCGAAGATTTTCGCCAATCCATTGCCGCCTCCCCCCCCCTGCGGGTGGCCGGAAAGGCGGTCTTTCTCACCGGCAACCCCAGCGGCATGCCCCCGGCGCTGGCGCACAACCTCAAACACAATAAAATCCTCCACGATGAAACGGTTATACTGGTTGTGGTGACGGAAAGGGTTCCGCGCGTTCCGCGGGAGGAAAAAATCGAGCTCCATTCCCTGGAGGATGGTTTCTATCGAATCATCGCCCACTTCGGATTTGCCGAAGACTCCAGCGTCCCCTACATCCTGGCCCTGGCCGGAGAAAAGGGACTGGACTTTCCCCTCGAAGAAGTCAGCTTTTTTCTCGGTCGGGAGCGACTGGTCCCGGCAAAAAAGCCGGAAATGATGCGCTGGCGCGCGCGGATTTTTCGATACATGTCGCACAATTCCCAGAGCGCCACGGCCTTCTTCCACATCCCCCCGGACCAGGTGGTGGAGCTGGGCATCCAACTGCCGTTGTGATAAGGGTCCTTTTAAGATCATAGAAAACCCCGTTCCCGAGGATGGTCCCCTATGGCCAAGGACGCAAACGATCTGGCCCTGGTTTTAAGCGGAGGCGGCGCACGCGCCGCCTACCAGGTCGGCTTTCTCCTCTCCCTTTCCCGGCACTTTCCCCATCTGAACATTTCCATTCTCACCGGCGTTTCCGCCGGAGCCATCAACGCCGCCTTTCTTGCCCATCATCGGGGATCCTTTGCCGCGGGCGATCTCGCCGAGATGTGGGAGCGCCCCCACCGCCGCAGCGTCTCCAGCGAAATCTCCCTCGCCCACGTCATGGCCTCGGCCGCCCTGCCCCTCTTTTTTCCCGCCGTTCAGGTTGGAAACGCCTGGTTCGGCGATGGCGGCATCCGGCAATCGGCGCCTCTGTCCCCGGCGCTGCATCTCGGGGCCCGGAGGATCCTGGCCATCTCCACCGGTTACGAACGCTCGAGGGTCGAAGCCGACACGCCCGGCGTTTATGGTTACCCTCCCACGGCGCAGATTATCGGCGCGATGATGAATTCGGTCTTTCTGGATGTTCTCGACCAGGATGCGCGCCTCTCGAAAGGATCAATGCCCTCCTGCGAAAAATCTCCCCCGATGGGGAACCCGGGGCCGTCCCGGTCAGCCTCTTCATGCTGCGCCCCTCCTGCGATGTCGGCAAACTCTCCGACCAGTTCGAACCCCATCTCCCCGGCATGTTCCGCCATCCCGGCCGCGGCCTCGGCACCCATAAAACCAGGAGCCCCGACTGGCTGAGCATGGTGATGTTCGAACCCCGCTATCTTGAACAGCTGTTGCTGATCGGGGAGGCCGACGCCGACGAACGGGTGGAGGATATCGCAGCAGGTTTGGGAGAAGGGTGAAGCGGTGGGGGGAAGGGGAAATTCATGGAAAAGGACTTCGAGGAGACGACCGAGGGCATCGACATATTCGGCCGTCCCCAGAAGCCTGACGGACTATCCATGAGCCGGGTCCGGCGCTTTTCGGCGAATTCAAATTCGGGATTGTCCTCCGGCCGGGTCGCCGAGGAGATCGGACACCGTGGTCAATTCGAATCTTTTTTTCCGCAATTCGGCGATCATCCCGGGGAGGCCCTCGGCGGTATGCCGGCCGCGGCCATTGGCATACATGATGATGATCGAGCCATTCCGGGTCCGGCGCTTCACGGTGGAGATCATCTCTTCGGCCGACACCCGGAGGTCGGGATCTCCGGTCACCACATCCCACTGGATGTCCTTGAGCCCCAGCCCATGGAGAATCCTCCTCGCTTTCGTACCCGTAGGGGAGACGAAAGAGGGTCGTGGTGCGGCCGGTGAGCCTCTCCAGTTCCGCCGTGGCCAGGTGCACTTCCTGGACAACCTTCTCCCTTGAGAGCCGCCGCAGGTCGGGATGACTCCAGGAATGGTTGCCGATTTCGAAGAGGGGGTTAGCGGCCATGCGCCGAATTTCGTCGGGATGGGTGCGCATCCAGTCACCGCCGGCGAAAAATGTGGCGGGAACCTGGAGAGTCTCGAGGATGCGGACGATTGAATCATCGAAACCGGCCGGCCGACCGGGGATCTGACAAAGGTCGAAGGTCAGAGCGACCCGTGGGCGGTCCCGCGGGCCGTGGGTGATGAGGTTTGCCGCCGACCTGGCTTCGGCGGCCAGAAACAGGAGACAAAGAGAGAGGAGCCCCAGGGAATACAGGTTTTTCATCTTCATCCTCCTGCCGAAATTCATTTATCCTCCGCGCTCCGGACCCATCGCGAGCCCTGGCATCGACACTCCACCACAGTATAACGGGAATAAACCCTTCTCCCATCCCTGCGACGGTTCGCCACCACCGTCGGCTCCCCGGAAGGAGCAAACAAGCCATATCTCTCTCTGGCAGGGATTTCAACTCATTTATTGCGGAACCCTTGACAGCCCTTTCCCTGAGTAGCAGGATAAGAACCACTCCTCTTATGGTCGCCTGCTCCACCCTTTTTGCCATTCCACAGCGGTGACAACCGATGCGTCTGACCCTGAAAATCACCATGGCCATCCTCCTCGGGGTGGTCCTCCTCTTCTCCCTGCACAGCTATCTGTCCATCCAGCGCGAGAGAGCTCAGCTCAAGGAGAGGCTGAGCCGCGAAGCCCTCCATCTCGGGCAGAGCCTCCGGGTCATGCTCGACGACATCTGGAAGATCGGCGGAGAAGGGGCGGCTCTCAGTTTTCTCGAGCGCTCCAATCTTGTCAGCGGTTCCTTCACCGTGCGCTGGGTCTGGATTGACGGGGCCACGGAGATGCGCTACCGCCCGCGTGTCCCGGTGCAAAAACTCTCCGCGCTCAAGGAAGGGGAGTCTGTCTCGCTGCTGGCCGAGTCGAGTTCCGGCCATGATTTTTTGATGACCTATCTCCCCCTGGTCACCGGCGGAGGACGACTCGGCGCCATCGAGCTCAGCGAGTCGATGGATGAACTGCACGGCTATGTCCGGGAAAGCCTGCGCCGCTCCGCCCTGCTGGTGGTCGCGACCATCGGCTCGGCGCTGCTGCTGATGGCGCTGCTGGGAAATATTTTGGTCAACCGCCCCCTGCGCCTGCTCACCGAAGAGGCGGAACGGATAGGAGCCGGAGACTTTTCCACGGCCCTGACCCTTTCGGGACGGGATGAACTGGCCGGCCTCGCCGTGACCATCGACCGCATGCGCGGCCAACTCGACGAAGCCCGGCAGGCGGAACAGGCGGCCAACGAGGCCAAGCTCTCGGCCCTGGAGAAACTGCGGCATACCGAACGCCTCGCCACCCTCGGGCGGCTTTCCGCCGGCATGGCCCACGAGCTCGGCACCCCCCTCAATGTCATTGCCGGCCGCGCCAAGCTCATAGCCGGGGAGGACCTCTCCCCGGAGGACACCACCCGCTCGGCACGGATCATCGGCGAACAGGCCGAACGGATGACGGCGATCATGCGCCAGCTGCTCGATTTCGCCCGCCGCGGCGAGGGTCGCAAGCAGCCGGTGGAACTGACCCGCCTCCTCCAGGGGACGGCCGATCTCCTGGCGCCGACCGCCAAAAAGGAAGGGGTCGAGCTGCAACTGAAGATCCAGGACGAGCCGGTCAGGGTGAACGCCGACTCCGGACAGTTGCAGCAGGTGCTGCTCAATCTCGCCATGAACGGCATCCAGGCAATGCCCCGGGGGGGGACTCTGACCTTTTTTCTCGACGGCACCTGTGAACCGAGCCTCTCCGCTCCCCAAAGGACGGGGTCCGGAACCTGGTGCCGCATCCGGGTCGAGGACCAGGGGGAGGGGATCGCCCCGACAGACCTCCCCAAGATCTTCGACCCCTTTTTCACCACCAAGGAGATCGGCCAGGGGACGGGTCTCGGACTCTCCATCGCCTACGGAATCGTCGAGGAACACGGCGGCTGGATCGAAGCCGCCAGCACCCTCGGCGAGGGGAGCACCGTCAGCGTCTACCTGCCGCAGATCGTCGACGGAGAAAACGCATGAGCAAAACGAAAGTGACCGGGCGCATCCTTCTCATCGATGATGACCGCGCCCTGTGCGAACTCCTTGAGGAAACACTGACCCGCCGCGGCCATCGGGTCTTCAGCGCCCTCAGCGCCCCGGCGGCGGCCGAGCTCCTCCACAGGGAAGAGATCGACGTGGTGCTGACCGACCTCAACATGCCGGGGCCGAGCGGCATCGATTTCTGCGGCCAGCTGCAGGCCAACCGCCCCGACCTGCCGGTGGTGATCATGACCGCCTTCGGCTCGCTGGAGACCGCCATCGCCGCCCTGCGCGCCGGAGCCTACGACTTCGTCACCAAGCCCGTCGATTTCGATCTTCTCGGCTTCACCCTCGAGCGGGCCCTGGAACACCGTCACCTGCAGGAGAAGATCCGCCTCCTCAAGGAGGAGGTCCGTCACCGCCGACCCGGGGACAAACTGAGCGGCGAAAGCCCGGCCCTGCAGACGATCCGGGAACAGATCAGCCGCATCGCCGACCTGGATACCTCGATTCTGATCAGCGGCGAAAGCGGCACCGGCAAGGAACTGGTCGCCCGGGCCCTCCACCGCCAGAGCCGGCGCTCCCGGGGTCCCTTCGTCGCCATCAACTGCGCCGCCCTCCCGGAAAATCTCCTCGAAAGCGAACTCTTCGGCCACGTGCGCGGCGCCTTCACCGATGCCCGGGACGGCCGCCTCGGCCTCTTTCTCGAAGCCTCCGGCGGCACCCTCTTTCTCGACGAAATCGGCGATCTCCCCCTCCCCCTGCAGCCGAAGCTGCTGCGCGTACTGGAAGAACGCAAGGTCCGACCCCTGGGCGGCAACAAGGAAATCGACTGCGACGTGCGCATCGTCGCCGCCAGCCATCGCAACCTCTCGGAGGCCGTACGCGAAGGGACCTTCCGCGACGATCTCTTCTACCGCCTCAACGTCATTCAGCTCGAACTGCCGCCGCTGCGCGCCCGCGGCAACGATATCCTGCTTTTGGCCCAGGACTTCATCCGCGAAATGGCTCTTCGCTTCAACAAATCGGTGACCGGCCTCTCCGAGCCGGCAGCCGCCCGGCTCCTGTCCTACCCCTGGCCGGGAAACATCCGCGAACTGCGCAACGTCATCGAGCGGGCCCTGGCCCTGACGCGCCACGACCGCATTACCGTGGAGGACCTTCCCGATCCCATCGGCCACCCCAGGGGGGACAGCTCTCCGCTCTCCGGAACCGCCGATGCCGACGCCCTGATCCCCCTGGCTGAGATGGAGCGCCGCTATATCCGCCTGGTCCTCGACCAGGTCGACGGCAATCAGACCCTGGCGGCGCGCATTCTCGCCGTCGACCGCAAGACCCTCTACCGCAAATTAAAAGAGAACTGACAGTTCCTTCTCCCTTCTCCCTTCTCCCTTCTCCCTTCTCCCTGCCCCATCGAGGCATTTTGCCCCGATGAGGCAGGATGCCCCAGGGCCCCGGCCGCTCAACGCCCCGATTTAACGCGACTTCCCCTTGGCACGCAGGTTGCTCCTAAACCCGAGTAACCCCTTGCCGGAGTGCCGCGATGAAAGAAGCCCACAGCACGGACCCCTACCCGAAGATTCTCCTCGCCGAAGACGATACAGACCTGCGGGAACTCCTGGCCTTCTCCCTCTTTCGCGCCGGTTTTTCGGTGACCACCTGCTCCAACGGCCTGGAACTCCTCGAACGGCTGGAGCCGACTCCGACCCCCGGGGAGGAGACCTATGATCTGGTTCTGACCGATCTGCGCATGCCGGCCCTGACCGGGCTCGAAGTGCTCGAAACCCTCCATGACCTCCCCCGCCGCCCTCTCATCATCTGCATGACCGCCTTCGGCGACAGCGCCACCCACGCCCAGGCTCGAAAACTCGGCGCCTCCTTCACCATCGACAAACCCTTCGATATCGATCGGTTGATCTCTCTGATCGACTCTCTCTGTCCGACCGAAGTCAAAAGAGCGCCTCACCCAAGGAGTGCATCATGATCGAAAAATCCCGACGCCTCACTCTGCCTTTGGCACTGCTTGCTGCCCTTCTCCTCAGCGGGCTCCCCTTTTCCTCCCAGGCCGGCGCCCAGGAGCAGGGGATTGAAAATCTCCGCCAGAGCGGTCAGGCCTTCCGCAGCGTCGCCAAAAAGGTTTCCCCGGCGGTCGTCTTCATCAAGGTGGAAAAAACGATCCCCGTATCCACGGGGATGAACGGCTTCTCCTCCCCGGACGAAGAGTTCCTCCGCCATTTCTTCGGCCGGCCCCAACCGTTTAAAGGACCCGAACGTTCGCCGCGGAACCGCAAGGAGATGGGCCAGGGTTCGGGTTCCATCATCTCTCCCGACGGCTATATTCTCACCAACAATCATGTCGTCGGCGATGCCGATCGGGTTCAAGTCAAATTGCAGGACGGCCGCGAGTATGAAGCGAAAATCGTCGGCACCGATCCTCCGACCGACCTGGCGGTGATCAAGATCGACGATTCGGACCTCCCCTTTCTCCGCCTTGGCGACTCGGACCGGCTTGAGGTCGGCGACTGGGTCCTGGCGGTCGGCAACCCCTTCGGCCTCTCCCACACCCTGACCGCCGGGATCGTCAGCGCCAAGGGGCGCAGCGGCATGGGCCTCAACGACTACGAGAATTTCATTCAAACCGACGCCGCCATCAACCCGGGAAATTCCGGCGGTCCTCTGGTGAACCTCGATGGCGAATTGGTCGGGATCAACACCGCCATTTTCAGCCGCAGCGGCGGGTCGATGGGGATCGGTTTCGCCATTCCGGTCAATATGGCCAAACAGATCCGCGATCAACTCATCGAGCACGGCCAGGTCACCCGCGGTCGCCTCGGCGTCTATATCCAGGAACTGACCAAGGAACTCGCGACCTCCTTCGGCCTCGATTCCGATCGGGGAATTCTGGTCTCCCAGGTGATCAAGGACTCCCCGGCGGAAAAGGGGGGACTCAAACGGGGTGATGTCATTGGCAAGCTCGACGGGAAAAAGGTCGACAGACTGGCCGATTTCCGCAACAAGATCGCCCTGACCCCTCCCGGATCCAAGGTCGCCCTGAGCATTTTGCGGGATGGCGTGGCCAGGGAGATCCGGGTCACCATCGGCAATCTGGACGCCGGCGAAACGGCGAGCTCCGTCGGGAGCGGCGACCTTCCCAAGCTCGGACTCGGCCTGCAGGCCCTGACCCCGGAGCTCGCCGAACGACTCGGCTACCAGGGAGAACAGGGTGTCCTGGTCGGCGCCGTCGAAGCGGGTTCGGCGGCGGCCGAAGCCGGCATCGAGCGCGGCGACCTGATCCAGGAGATCGACCGCCAGGCCGTCTCCAGTCCGGAGGAGGCCGGCAAAATCCTCAACCAGACCGGCGGCAAGACCCACCTCCTTCTGATCCGGCACGGCGCGGCCACCCGCTACCTGGCTCTGAAAATCGGCGATTGAAAAACCGGCGAATTTTCCCCGGATCCGCCGAAATCTTCCGGCCCCGGAAAAGATCCCGGGGCCGGAAACGCCGGGCTTGATTCTCCCCTGCCGAAGTGGATATAGTTCCCCCCTCGACAGCCTGCTTTTTTTCCCCAAAGGATAGGTCACGATGGATTCCGTACAGAACCGCTTCACCCAGCTCTCCAACGCCCTCAGCCGGCAGATCATCGGCCAGTCCCAGCTGGTCGAGCGCCTTCTCCTCGCTCTTCTGGCCGACGGTCACCTCCTCGTCGAGGGGGCCCCAGGGCTGGCCAAGACCCGGGCGATCCGCGAACTCGGCAAGCGCCTCGAGGGGAGTTTTCATCGCATCCAGTTCACCCCCGATCTCCTCCCCGCCGATCTCACCGGAACCGATATCTATCGTCCCCAGGACGGCTCCTTTGTCTTTCAGCCGGGACCGCTTTTCCACAACCTGATCCTCGCCGACGAGATCAATCGGGCGCCGGCCAAGGTCCAGTCGGCCCTCCTGGAGGCGATGGGGGAACGGCAGATCACCGTCGGCCAGAAAACCTATCATCTGACCGATCCCTTTCTGGTCATGGCGACCCAGAATCCCATCGAACAGGAGGGGACCTACCCCCTCCCCGAGGCCCAGCTCGACCGCTTTCTCCTGCACATCCGGATCGACTACCCTCCCGTGGAAACGGAACGGCAGATTCTCGCCCTGGCCCGGGCCGAAGCCGTCGCCGGGATCGGCACGCCCGGGAGTGCAACCCTCGGCACCGAGGTGCAGCGCCTCTCCGTCTCCGACCTGCACCAGGCGCGACAGGAGGTTTTCGCCCTGCACCTGGCGGATAATCTCGAGGAGTATCTGCTGCAGATCATCCTCGCCACCCGCCGTCCGCAACCCTACGGCGACGACCTGGCCGGCGCCATTCAGTACGGCGCCAGCCCCCGGGCCAGCATCGCCCTCGATCGTTGCTCCCGGGCCCGGGCCTGGCTGGCCGGCCGGGACTACGTCTCTCCCGAGGATATTCAGAATCTGGCCTTCGACGTCCTGCGCCACCGGGTCATCCTCAGCTACGAGGCGGAGGCGGCCGGCATGACCGTCGATCGCCTGGTCGGAGAGCTGATCGCCCGGATTCCCGTCCCCTGAATCGGATGACCGCCATGTTGCCGCCAAGCATATCTCCCGTCACCATCGACCTGCCGGGCCTCATCGCCCTGCGCCACCGCCTTTCCGGGACGAGCCGGCCGCCGGCTTCGTCTTTGGCCGCCGGCCAGGGGACCTATCGCACCCGGTTTCGCGGCCGGGGGATGGAGTTTGCCGAAGTGCGCGCCTATGAACCGGGGGACGATGTGCGCAGCATCGACTGGCGCGTCACCGCCCGACGCGGCAAGGTCCACACCAAGCTCTTTCACGAAGAGCGCGAAAGGCCGGTCCTGCTGGTCGTCGACTATCGCCGCCCGATGTTCTTCGCCACCCGCGGCCGCTTCAAGGCGGTGCAGGCGTCCCGACTCGCCGCCCTCCTCGCCTGGCAGGCTCTGGGAAACGGCGACCGGGTCGGCGGCGTTCTCTTCTCCGAAGAAGATCACCGCGAGCTGCGTCCCAAATCGGGGAAAGGAGGGGTGCTGCAACTGTTGCGGCAGATGGTCGAGAATCCCGCCTGGCAACGCCCCCCCCGCCGCCCCTTCGAACCCCGCCAGCGCCTGGGAGCGACCCTGCAGCGGCTGCACCGGGTCGCCCGGCCCGGGAGCCGGATTCTGCTCCTAAGCGATTTCGCCCAGTGGGACCCGGAGGTGGAGAAAGAGTTGACCCTTCTCGGCCGCCATTGCGAGCTCACCCTGGTGCACTGCTACGATCCTCTCGAAGCACAGCTCCCCCCGGCCGGAACCTACCGGGTCAGTGACGGAGCCACCGATGTGACCATCGCCAGCGACGATGCGGCGAACCACCGGCGCTACCGGGAGGGTTTTGCCGCCTTTCGTCGGCAGCTCGAAGACTTCTCCCTGCAGCACCGCTGCCGCTACCTCGGCCTGCAGACCGGCGACGACCCCCTCGGTCTTCTGCAACCGGGCACAAGAGGAGGTCTCTAGGTGCCTTCACCCGCCGCCATCTCTCCCGAAGCGCTGCCGCTGCGCGACATTCACCTCCCCGCCGCCATCGGCTGGTGGCCCCCCGCCCCGGGATGGTGGCTCCTCCTCGGCCTGGGACTCCTCCTCCTGGCCGGGGGGTTGTGGCTTCGGCGGCGGCATCGCCGCCTCCGCGACCGCCGCCTGGCCCTGGCCGAACTCGAAGAGCTGGCCCGGGGACCGTCCGAGGGCGAGGCCGCCGCTCTCTCCCGGCTGCTGCGACGGGCGGCGCTCTGCCATTATCCCGCTGCCGAATGTGCCGGACTCTGCGGCGAAGCCTGGCTCGAGTTTCTCGACCGCCCCTTTGCCGACCGTCCTTTTTCCCGGGGGATCGGCCGTTTTCTCCTTGAGGCCCCCTACCGCCCGGGAGCCGAAATGGACGGTCCGGCCGTCATCGAACTCTGCCGCCGCTGGCTGCGACACCTCCCCGGCAACGACCGCCGGCCCCGGAGGAACCGATGATCCATTTCGCCTGGCCCTGGGCCTTTGCCCTCCTCCCTCTCCCCTGGCTGATTCACCGCTTCGCCCCCCCGGCGCTGGCCGCCGAAGAAGCGGCTCTCTGGGTACCGAGCCTCGACCCCTTTGCTGAGGTGCGCCATGAACTCAGCCGGCGAGGCACGAATCGTTTCTTGCTCCTGGCAGCTCTCCTTGGCTGGCTGCTGCTCATTGCCGCCAGCGCACGTCCCCAGTGGCTCGGCGCTCCGGTCGAACTGCCGAGAAGCGGCAGGGACCTGGTGCTGGCCGTCGATATCTCCGGGAGCATGCAGACCGAGGATTTCCATCTCGAAGACCAGACGGTCGATCGCCTCACCGCCCTCAAGTCCGTCGCCGGAGACTTCATCGACCAGCGGGTCGGCGACCGCCTCGGCCTCATCCTCTTCGGCGAGCAGGCCTATGTGCAGACGCCGCTCACCTTCGACCGCCAGACCCTGAAACAACTCCTCGACGAGGCGGTGATCGGCCTGGCCGGCAACAAGACCGCCATCGGCGATGCCATCGGCCTGGCGGTGAAGAGGCTCAAGCCCGAGGAGGAGCGGCAGCGGGTGCTGATCCTCCTCACCGACGGCGCCAACACCGCCGGCCGTATTCCCCCTCTCAAGGCCGCCGAACTCGCCGCCGAAGAGGGGCTCAAGATCTACACCATCGGCATCGGCGCCGATGCCATGGAAGTGCGCAGTCTCTTCTTCTCCCGGACCGTCAATCCCTCCACCGATTTCGACGAGAAGACGCTGACGGAAATCGCCAGGAAAACCGGCGGGCGCTATTTCCGCGCCCGGGACACCGCGGCGCTCGCCGAGATCTACTCCCTTCTCGACCGACTCGAACCGGTGGAAGGGGAAGAGGAGATCTACCGGCCGGTGACCGAACTCTATTTCTGGCCCCTGAGTCTGACGCTCGGCCTGGCGGTGCTGCTGATCGTGCTGCAAACCGTCCCGGTTCTGCGGAGGAATGCATGAACGAATTCCATTTTTTGCGCCCCGCATGGCTCCTGGCCCTCCCGCCGCTCCTCGCCCTCCTTTTCTGGGTGTGGCGCCGTCGGCTGCGCAGCCGCAGCTGGGAGACGGTCTGCGATCCCGACCTCCTCCCCCATCTGCTCCTCGGCCGCTCTCAGCGGCGAGCCAACTGGCCACTCTGGCTCCTCCTCGGTGCCCTGCTGCTGGCCGATTTCTCCCTGGCCGGTCCGGCCTGGCGTCAGGAGCCGCAGCCTCTCTTCCGCCACCAGTCGGCGCTGACGATCCTCCTTGACCTTTCCCGCTCCATGACCGCGGCCGATCTGCAGCCGAGTCGGCTGGAGAGGGCCCGGCTGAAGATCAAGGATCTGCTGCGCCTGCGCCGCGAGGGGCAGACCGCCCTGGTCGCCTTTGCCGGAGACGCCTTTGTGGTCACTCCCCTGACCGAGGATACCAACACCATCGAGTCCCTCCTCGACAGCCTCGACCCGGAGCTGATGCCGGTGCAGGGGAGTCTGCCGCAGAACGCCATCGAACTGGGGGGGGAGCTGCTGTCCCAGGCCGGACTGAGGCGGGGACGGCTGCTGCTGGTCACCGACGAGGATCGCCCGGAAAAGGTCATGGAGGCCGCCCGGAAACTCCATCGGCAGGGGTACGACCTTTCGGTCCTCGGTGTCGGCACCGCCGCCGGAGCGCCGATACCGCTCCCCGAAGGGGGCTTTTTGCAGGATGACCAGGGGAACCTCGTCCTCCCCAAACTCGACGAAGGGGGACTGGGCAAACTGGCGGAGGTCGGGGGTGGAACCTATCGACGGATGACGGTCGACGACAGCGATCTGCAGGGACTCCTGGCCGGGCTGGAGACCCATCGCCTCGACCAGGCCAATAAAAAGACCGGCAGGGAAGGGGCACGCTGGCGCGAGGAGGGGGTCTGGCTTCTCTGGCCGCTGGCCCTCCTGGCTCCCCTGGGGTTTCGCCGCGGATGGCTGGTGCTGCTGGCCCTCATGTTGTTGCCGACGCTGCCGGCCCAGGCTTTTTCCTGGTCGGACCTCTGGCAGAGGCCGGACCAGAAAGCGGCAGGCGCCTTCGCCGCTCAGCAGTACGCCCAGGCCGGAAAGGCGTTTCAGGACCGGCGCTGGAAAGCGAGCGCCCTCTATCGCGCCGGCCGTTACCGGGAGGCGGCCGAAGCCCTGGCCCAACCGGAAACCGCCGACGACTGGTACAACCGGGGAAACGCCCTGGCCCGCAGCGGAGAGCTGCCGCAGGCGCTCAACGCCTATGAAGAGGCGCTCAAGCTAGCGCCCGATGACGCCGATGCCCGAACCAACAGGGATCTGGTGAAAAAGGCTTTGGACAGGGAGGAGCAGAAGTCGGGGGAAGAGGAGAATCAGGACCAGAAGGGGGACCAGAAGACCGATAAGGGCGACCAAGGGTCGAAAGGTACGGGTTCGCAGCCGGAGAGAGGCACCGACGGCTCAAATCAGGAAAAGGAATCGTCGCCTCAGAACAGTCAGGAGGCCGAGGCCGTGGGGGAGAATTCCGAAAGCGCTTCCGCTCCGCCGGGAAAACCGGATGACGGGGAGCAGAACGGCGCGCAGGAGAAGGAAGCGGCGGCGGATCGAATGGGGGAGGAAAACCCGGCCACGGCGACCCCCGCGGCGGGGACGGAAGAGGACTCGGCCCAAACAGCAGAGTCGGCCTCCAGCGAGGACAACCCGGCAACGGAACAACAACGGGCCGCCAAGCAATGGCTGCAGGGGATCCCCGATGACCCCGGCGGCCTCCTGCGGCGCAAATTTCTTTATCAGTACCGGCAACGCGGCCGGCAGATGGAAACGGATCGACCATGGTGAAATCAAGACGCATCCTCTCTCTTTTTCTGCTCCTCCTCTGTCTGGCGCCGCAGCTGGCCGGCGCCGCCGAGGTTCAGGCCGTCGCCAACCGGGATCGGGTTCCCCTGGGAGAGAGCCTGCAGCTGCAGCTGCGGGTCCAGGGGAGCCCCGAGGGTGAAGCCGACCTCGGTCCGCTGACAGCCGAATGGGAAGTTCTCAGTCGCTCCCAGAGCAGCCAGATGCAGATCATCAACGGGGACTTCAGCCGCTCCCTGATCATCACCCTGTCCCTGATGCCGCGGCGGGAAGGGGACCTGACGATCCCCGCCCTCTGTTTCGGCAGCGACTGCAGCATCCCCCTGCCGATCAAGGTCACGGCGGCCGGCAAGGAGAGCGGCGGGACGGAGGTTGCCGAACTCCTCCTGGAAACGGAGATCGCTCCGGACAGGGTCTTCAGTCAGGGACAGCTCCTTCTCAGGGTCCGACTGCTGCACCGGGTCGACCTGTTGCAGGGCTCACTGAGCGATCCCCGGCCGACCGGCGTCGACGCCATGATGCAGAAGCTCGGCGAAGACCGAAGCTATGAGACCCGCCGCGGCGGGCACTCCTATCAGGTCATCGAACGCAGCTATGCTCTCTTCCCTCAGACCAGCGGGACCCTGAACATTGCGCCGCTGCAGTTTGACGGCGAGATCGGCCGCGCCGCCTTCGGCCGTTCGGGAAAACGGATTCGCAAATACTCCGAACCGATCCGGATCGAGGTCCTCCCCCCTCCGGCCGATCTCGGGGGCCGCGCCTGGATTCCGGCCCGGTCCCTCCTTTTAAGCGATGACTGGCAGGCAAAGGAGCTCAAGCTTACGGTCGGCGAACCGGCGACCCGGACCCTCACCGTAAAGGCCGAAGGGCTCCAGGCCGCCCAGTTATCCAACCTGCCGCTGCCCCTCCCGGACGGGTTCAAAAGCTACCCCGACCAGCCGAACCGCAAGGACGAGGCCACGGCCGCCGGAGTCACCGGGACCCTGCAGCAGAAAACCGTCCTGATCCCGACCCGCCCGGGGAATTACCGGCTTCCGGCCATCGACCTCGCCTGGTGGGATACGACTGCCGCCCAGTGGCGGCAGGCCCACCTCGACCCTGTCGAAATCGAGGTGAGCCCGGCCGCAGGGAGTGCTGTCGCCGCCCCTCCGGGGGAGCCCCTCCCGGCAACGGGTTCCGAATCTTCGAACTCCAATCCCGCCACCCCTCTCCCTTCCGCGGGGGCCGGACCGTCCGGTTTCTGGCCCTGGCTCAGCCTCGCCCTCGGTCTCGGCTGGCTGGGAACGCTCCTTCACTTCTTTTTCCAGCGACGGAAGTTGCGCCGGGCACTGCCCCTTAACGACACGCCCGCGCTCCGGGAAAAAGCCGCCCGTCAGGCCGTCCTGAAGGCCGCAGCCAAAAACGATCCCCGGGCGACACGGCAGGCCCTCGGCGCCTGGAGCAGCACCCTCTGGCCCGAAGACGAGCGCCCGGATCTGGAAAGGCTGAGTCGGACGGAAGCCGCTCCTTTACGCACCGAAATCGAAGGACTCAACCGCGCCCTCTACGCCCGGACCGAAGGGACCTGGTCGGGAGCACCCCTCATCGAGGCCCTCCGCCAACGGCAGGAATCGCCACAGGCACGAAAGGAAAGCGACACACTCCCCGATCTTTATCCCCCCGCCTGACCCTCCCGCCGGGGGGGACTGACTCTTCCTCGGCGCCCTTTTCCCGATGCAGGGACAGATTCCCTTAACGTCCGCCTCCCCGTCCGGTCCGGACGTTAAGGGAAGGCAAAATTGTCCTTGCTAACACGAACCTAACAATCCTACCCTATACAGGCTGACGGGCCGCCGGTCCTTCCAGGTGCGGCCGCATCAGGCCGGTTTGCCAAAGATTGCCTGACCGGTCTCCTTTCAAGCCGTCGCGCACTGGTATACTTGACGGATGTAGCGGCCGAACAAAAACACAGCGAAGAGTCAAAGGAAAATTTCTACCCATGAATACAGACATTCTTCTCATCGGGGTCGTCATTCTCGGCCTCGTCGCCGTCATGGACATCATGGTCGGGGTGAGCAACGACGCGGTCAATTTCCTCAATTCGTCCATCGGCTCGCGGGTGGCGCCGCGAGCGACCATCATGGTGATCGCCAGCCTCGGGATCCTGGCCGGGGTGACCTTCTCCAGCGGCATGATGGAAGTGGCGCGCAAGGGGATCTTTCATCCCCAGTTCTTCACCATGCCGGAGCTCTTGACCATCTTCCTGGCGGTCATGATCACCGACATCATCCTCCTCGACCTCTTCAACACCTACGGCCTGCCGACCTCCACCACCGTCTCCGTGGTTTTCGAGCTCCTCGGCGCCGCCGTCGCCGTATCGCTCCTCAAGATCCTGCAGGCCGGCGACAGCCTGGTGACCATCGTCGAATACATCAACTCGGCCAAGGCGATCACCATCATCATGGGGATCCTCCTCTCGGTGGCCGTCTCCTTCGTCTGCGGCACCGTCGTCCAGTTTTTCACCCGCCTCCTCTTCACCTTCGACTACCAGCAGAGGCTCAGGCGCTACGGGGCCCTGTGGGGCGGAATGGCACTGTCTTCGATCACCTACTTCATCCTCGTCAAGGGGGCCAAGGGGGCCGTCTTCATCCCCAGGGAGACGGTCGCCTGGCTCAACGCCAATACCCTGACGCTGCTGCTGATCATCTTTGCCGTCTCCGCCGTCGTCCTGCAGATTTTGCAGGGGATGAAATTCAACATCCTCAAACCGATCGTGCTCATCGGCACCTTCGCCCTGGCGATGGCTTTTGCCGCCAATGACCTGGTCAACTTCATCGGCGTCCCCCTGGCCGGCCTGCACGCCTTCAAGGCGGCCATGGCGACGGCGACTCCCCTGACGGCGACCATGGCGGCGCTCGGCGAAAAGGTTCATTCTGAAACCTCCTACCTCCTTCTCGCCGGGATCATCATGGTTCTCACCCTCTGGCTGTCGAAGAAGTCGAGGACGGTCACCGAGACCGAGATCAGCCTCAGCCAGCAGGAGGAGGGGAACGAACGCTTCGAGTCGATCTTCCTCTCCCGGGCCATCGTCCGCCTGGTGCTGAATATTGTCGATACCGTCAGGGTCATCGTCCCCCGGGGGGTCCGCGCCTGGATCGGCCACCGCCTCGACCCCAGCGTCGTCCCGACGGTGACGGTGGAGGGGAGAAGACCCTCCTTCGACCTGCTGCGCGCCACGGTCAATCTGATGGTGGCCAGTGCCGTGGTCTCCTACGCCACGGCCAACAAGCTCCCCCTTTCCACCACCTACGTCACCTTCATGGTCGCCATGGGGAGCTCTTTTGCCGACCGGGCCTGGGGACGGGAAAGCGCCGTCTACCGGGTCACCGGCGTCCTGACCGTCATCGGCGGCTGGTTCATGACGGCCGTCATCGCCTTCTCTTTTGCCGGCCTCTTCGCCGCCGTCATCTTCTACGCCCAGGGATTCGGCGTCCTCCTCCTCCTGGTCCTGGCCGGGGCGCTGATCTGGAACGCCCACCGCAAACACCGGGCCATGGCCGAGGAAACCCTGAAAGGGAAGGTCTTCAATCTCAAGTCGGTGGAAGACCCCCGGGACACCGTCGAAACGACCTTCGAGCACATGAGCTTTTTGCTCAGCGAGATCCGCGCCTCTCTCGACACGACCCTCGACGCCCTCTTTGGCCAGAACTTCGACCGCCTCGGGGTGGAGCGCAAGAAGCTGAGCCGGATCCAGCAGTGGACGAACATCATCAGCGCCAACGTCTTCAAGGCGATGCGCCTCATCGACCAGGAAGGGCTGGCGGTCTCGCACAAATACGCCCAGACGATCCGCCGTCTGCAGAAGGTCAACGACGGATACCGGGACATCGTCCTGCGCGCCTACACCCACGTCGGCAACCACCACAAGGGGCTCCTCCCGGTGCAGATCGAAGAATTGGGAGAGGTCCGCCGGCTTTTGCACGACATTCTCCTCGAGGTGGAGGAGACCTTCAACCGCAAGCAGACCGCCGACCTCCAGCGGCTCGGCGAAAAGGACCGCCAGCTGCGGGCCCTGGCGGCAGAGCTCGATGCCAGACAGACCGAGCGGATCCACGACAACACCTCAAAGACCCGACTGAGCATCCTCTACTACGGCATCGTCGGCAATGCCATGATGCTCTCCAAGCAGAATCTCGAGCTGCTGGAAATTTTCGATCTCTCCTTCGGCAAATTCGAAAAGGCCAAAGAGGGCGATTCCTGATCGCGCTCGTCTCACCGTATCGCCAGAAATAGAAAAGCCCGCATGCGCGGGCTTTTTTGTCTCTGCTATGGGGAAAACGGCCGCCGCTATTTACTTGCCGATCAAGCGGACAAACTCCTCCGGCATTCCGGCATCGAAGGTCAGGGTCCGGCCGTTGAAGGGGTGGGTGAAGGTCAGCGAGCGGGCGTGGAGGGCGAGGCGCTTCGAAACCGGATCGCCGGTGCCGTATTTTTTGTCCCCGACGACAGGGTGCCCCTTTTCGGCAAAATGGACCCGGATCTGGTGCTTGCGCCCGGTGAGGAGATGAATCTCCACCAGGCTAAAGCCCCGGGCCTCCTGCAACACCTTGTATTCCGTGGTCGAGAGCTTCCCCCTGGCGGCGTCGGGGGTCGAGTAGACCCGCTGGGCGGCATTCTCGACCAGAGACGTGGAGATGGTCCCTTCCTTTGCCGTCAGATGGCCGTGGACGATGGCCAGGTAGACCTTGTCCGTCGAGTCCCAATGCTCCTGGAGAAACTTCTTGGCCTCTTCGCTTTTGGCAAAGAGCAGGACCCCCGAGGTGTCCTGGTCGAGGCGATGGACAACATAGACCCGGTGGCGCGATTTGGGATCGCCCTTGCGCACATAATCGTTGAGCAGATAATGGGCCGTCCGCGTCTTGTCCCGGTCGGTGCCGACGGTCAGGAGGCCCGCCGGCTTGATCACCACGAGGATTTCCCTGTCCTCGTGGAGGATAATCATCCCCCCCGGCTGCCGCTTTTTGCCCGATTTCTTCTCTTTGCCTTGCTGCTCCAATGGACGCCCGCCTTTTTTCGCTCCGCCCTGCTCTTTAAATCGGGGAACCGGAGGGGAAACGACTTTTTTCCGACCGCTTCACCGCTACCCGATCCCGAGGTCCTGCTGCCCGATGACCGGCGGCAGGCGTTTGGGCGCCTTGATCCGCAACTGCTTATGGACGTTCATCCGCCCGAAGACCACCTCGATATCGCCGACCAGGACGCCGAACTCTCCGGCGAGAAATCTCACCATATGGTCGGTGGCCCGCCCGTTATGGGGGACGGCGGTCACACTGACGCAGAGCTCGGCCCCCTTCACCTTGCCGACGGCGTCCCGTTTGGCGTTGGGCGTACCGAGAATATTGAGGACCAGGGTCTCCCCCTCCCAGGTATGAAACGGTTTTTTCATCCTCTCTCCAGTCGTTGCGCCAGGACTAGGCCGGCTCTCCGGCTGCGAAGCGGCGATCGGGACGCACCCGCCAGAAGAGGGCGGTCACGCTCAGGGCGCCGAGGGTATCGCTGAGCATATCCTTTTGCGCATCCCAGATATCCCCCTGCGAGCCGAGAAACTCGAGACCGGCTTCGCCCCCTTCGGCCACGGCGTACCACCACTCGATGATCTCGTAGCCGGCGGCGACGCTCATGATAAAAAAGACGCCGAAAAAGGACGCCAGCACCGCGCCGCACCACCGCCGGCGCGTCACCAGTTCCATGAGCGGATAGGCGTAGAATCCGATGGAGAAGTGGCCGATGCGGTCAAAGTGGTTGCGCTCGAAACCGAAGAGATCGGAGACGAAACCGAAGGGGACGTTGGCGAAGGTGTAATGGCCGCCGACGGTGTGCCAGAACATCCAGAAAGCAAGCATGAGGTAGGAGAGGTTGCTGAAGCGGAAGCGGCCGAAGGTCACCACCAGAACGGCGAAGACCAGCACCACGGGGGTGACCTCGGCGATCCACACCTCCCGGGAGACCGGGTCGATCCCCAGGGCGATAAAAAAAATCGTGAAGACCGCGGCCAACCCCTGTGGAAAATATTTTTTGAACATGGACGCCCTCCCCTGAAAAAATCGGTGGGCTCCTTGATAGCCTCAGATCGGCCAAAAGTCAAATCATCTTCGTCGCCAGGAAGTGGGCGCAAAGACAAATACCGTGCATCCGTGGTGAGAATGACTTTTCTGATCCCTTAAGGACCGGCCCCCCCTCAATCGACCTTGAGAATCAGCAGCGGACCGTCCGGGACGATCGCCCAGCGCGCATCCTGGCCGAATCTCTCCAGCAGCTGGGCGATGGCCTCGTTGATCCGGGGTACCGGTTTAAAATGAAAACGCTTCAGGGTTTCGGCGTCGATCCCGCCGGTGTGTACCCAGATTTCCTTCTTCAGCATGACCTGGTACGTCTCCTGGGCGCACCACTGGTCGGGAAGGAAGAACTCCTTCTTCATCAGCTTTTCGATAAAGGCCTGCGGCGTGGTGGCATGCTCGAAAACCGCCCGGTACTCTTCGCTGCCGAAACCTTCCAGGCACTCGGTGGCGATGAGAATCACCCCTCCATCCCGGGTCGCCCCGGCCACCCCGGAAATCCCCTTGGCGGTCTGGTAGAGGTTGCAGTCGAGGGGGGCCCCGGCATTGGTGGTCACCACGAAGTCGAGGGGGGCATCGAGGGTGCGGATGCAGTGCCGGGAGAGAAACTCCACCCCGGCCTGATGGGCCCTGACCGGGTGACCGGCGAAAACGCCGGTGATCTTTTTGCCGGTGTCGAGGGTGACGTTGACGATGAAATCGGCGCCGGCCTGTTCCATGATCAGGAGCCCCGCTTCGTGGAAGGGGTTCCCCTCGAGGATCCCGTAGCGGGTCCGGGGATGGGCCACCATCTCCGGGCCGTGCATGAATTCCAGCGTCCTGACGGAGGAGATCCCCGGCAGGATCGACTTGCGTCCGCCGGAGAAGCCGGCCCACATATGCGGTTCGATAAAGCCGGTGAGAATTTTCAGGTCGGCCGCCAGGTAATGCCTGTTCACCAGTGCCGGAACGCCGTCGCCGATCGTTCCGACCAGAGCCATCTCCTCCTCGTTTTTCGAAAAGTGGTTGATCACCCGGTAATTGCCGGCAATCTCCCGGCCGACCAGGCGTTCGAGTTCCGCTCCCTCGTTGGGGCGATGAATCCCCGTGGCAATGAGGATGGTGATCTTCTCCCTGGGGATCCCCGCCGCTTCCAGGTGCCTGATGATGATCGGCAGGAGGAGGGCATTGGGCACCGGACGGGTGATGTCGCTGATGACGATCACCGCATCCCTTTTCCCCCGGGCCAGTTTTTCCAGGGGCTGGCAATCGATCGGCCGGGCCAGAGCCTGATCGACAGCCTCCGCCGGGGCCGGCAGAACCTGGGCCTCCTCGGGATAGAGGACACCGACAAAATTGGCCGTTTCGGGAAACTCGAGATCCAGGCCCTCTTCACCATACTTGAGATGGACGCGCATAAATTCCTCCCCGTCATTGCTGGCACCTTGACCGTAAAAAAGCGGATCGCCTCATCGACCTGTCGACTTGAAACGCCCTAAAAACTATACCCGACAGGGGACAATAATATGGTAGAATCTTCGACTCTCAAGCAGAATCGGCCAAGGAACCGGCCCGGAGGAAGAATCGGGATTGACATGTCACCGCGGGCTGCGCAGGCTTGCGGCCGCCGCGTCCCTGCCGCGACACTGCCGTTTTCGAAAGGAGAGCGCGTGACCAAAGAGAAAAGCACCTTCGTTTATTCGGTCTTCTGGAACTGCGGCCTGATCACCGTCGGCACCCTGATTCAGGCCATCGCCCTGAAATCGATCGCCATCCCGCACAATTTCGTCCCCGGTGGGCTCTTCGGTGTCGGGTCGCTCCTCTATTACCGGACCGGCTGGCTCGATCCGGGGCTTCTTTACATCCTCCTCAACCTGCCGATGTTCATTCTCGGCTACATCTATATCTCGCGCCGCTTTCTCTGGTACAGCGCCCTGGCCATGGTATTGATCTCCTTTTTTTACCAGCTCATCGGTTTCCAGATTCAGATCGGCAATCAACTCTACGCGGCGCTGGTCTTCGGCGCCTTCCTCGGTGCCGGAGCGGGGATGGTGCTGCGCTCCCTCGGCTCCAACGGCGGGCTCGACGTCGCGGCGGTGATCCTCAATCAGAAATTCAACATCGGCGTCGGCAAGGTTTACTTCACCTTCAATATCGTCCTCTTTTCCCTGAGCCTGGCCGCGCTCGAAACCGACCTGGTCATCGCTTCGATGATCGCCGTCTTTGTCTGCTCGCAGGCGGTGGACTATGTCCTGTCCCTCTTCAACCAGCGCAAGCTCACCTTCATCGTTTCGGAAAAACCGCAGGAAATAGCCGACAAAGTGATGACGCATCTGAAGATCGGCACCACCATGCTGCCGGCCGTCGGCTCCTATCGCAAGCAGGAGAAAACCGTCCTGATGGTGGTCATCAACAATATCCAGCTCAAGCGCCTGGAAGAGATCGTTTTCACCGTCGACAACTTCGCGCTTTTCATCGTCGAGAACACCTTCAGCGTCCTCGGCTCGACCTTTTCGCGGCGCAAGATTTATTGAGTGCGCCGACCAAGGACCCGGACCTCCATGGGGATTTCCCGCTACCCTTCCTGCGTCAGTCTGCCCTGCATGGACAGGCCCTACCCGCCGATTGTCGATTTTCTCGTGCAGAGATTTCCCGGCGTCGGGCGGGGTCCCTGGCAGGAGCGGATTCTTGCAGGGAAGGTTCTGGATGAGGGGGGCGCGGCGATATCCGCAGAGACGCCCTACGTCCCGCAGATGCGGCTCTTCTACTTCCGTGAGGTCGCCGAAGAACCGCTGATTCCCCTGGAAGAACAGATCCTCTTTGAAAACGGCGAAATCCTCGTCGCCTGCAAGCCGCCCTTTCTTCCGGTCACCCCCTCGGGCCCCTATGTCAACGAATGCCTCCTCCATCGCCTGAAAACGAAGACGGCAAATCCCGACCTGGTCCCCCTGCACCGCATCGACCGCGAGACCTCGGGCCTGGTCCTCTTTTCAAAAAACAAAGAGACGCGGGGCCTCTACAGCAATCTCTTTTTGACCGGCCGGATCGAGAAAACCTACGAAGCCCTGGCCGAGGCAAGGCAATGCCCGGAAGACAGGGAGTGGACGGTGGGAAACCGCCTGGTGGAAGGGGATGACTTTTTCCGGATGAAGGTCGCTGCTGGCCTCGAAAATGCCCGGTCGAGGATCAAGTTCCTCGATGTCCGGGACGGCCGGGGTCATTTCCTCCTCTCTCCGATCACCGGCAAGAAGCATCAGTTGCGCCTGCACATGAGCGGCCTCGGTTTCCCCATCCTCAACGACCGGTATTACCCGGATCTCCTCCCCAGACAGGAGGACGATCTCGATCACCCCCTGCAGCTGATTGCCCGGAGGGTCAGATTCCTCGATCCCGTTTCCGGCAGAGAGATGGAATTCGAGTCGGAGCGCAAGCTCCAAGGGACTGGTTCCGCAGGTGCCTGACCCTGTCCTTGCGGCTCCGCAGGGCCCTGACCCCGGCCATGAAAAATAGAAGGATAAAAAACAGCCGCTGAGCACGACCGTCAGCGGCTGTCCTTTGTTTTCACTGAATGACTTTGGGAGACTGGCTCCGCAGGCGCCTCTCCCCCTTTTCAGCTCAGGCCGTACGCTTGGTGATTTCGATCAGATGATAGCCGAACTGGGTCTTGACCGGGCCGAGGACCTTGCCGACTTCGCCGGAAAAAACGACTTCGTCGAATTCCCTGACCATCTGTCCCGGGGAGAATTCCCCCAGACCCCCGCCCTGTTTTCCGGACGGACATTTGGAGTGAATCCTGGCGATCTCGGCGAAGTCTTCCCCCCCTTCGATCATGGTTTTAAGGGTGTTGCAGTCTGCCTCGGTCGGCACCAGGATGTGCCGGGCGCTTGCTTTTGCCATGGTAAATCTCCTTCTCCGTTTGAAAATAATGAGGGGACCATTCTAAGCCGAACGGGGATCGTTTGTCCAATTGACGGAGATTTTTTGCGAGAAGGGAGATCAGACTACATCAGCAGCCGCGTCTGCGTGTAGGCCAGGAATCCGGCGACGAGGACGGCGATAATCAGAAGTATGAACACGATCTTTTTCGACATTTTTTTCTCCTTTGTCCGGGGGTATGAGCACGCTTCATTCAAATATTGAAACACCAACCGGGTTCCCCTATCCTATCAAAAAAACCCTATTAACACACCAGGAGGGCAGACGCCCATGATCTACCACCTCGAGGACCGGCGGGTGACCCTGATCGGTGCCCCCTACATCGCCCCCGGCGCCACCCTGATCGGCTCGGTCACCATCGAAGACCAGGCCAGCGTCTGGTTCAACGTCGTCATCCGCGCCGACAACGACCTGATCCGCATCGGGGAGATGAGCAACATCCAGGACGGCTCGGTCCTCCACGTCGATCCCGGCTTCCCCCTCTCCGTCGGCCGCCAGGTCACCGTCGGCCACAGGGTGATCCTGCACGGCTGCACCATCGGCGACGGCAGCCTGATCGGCATGAACGCCGTCGTGCTCAACGGCGCCCGAATCGGCCGGGGGTGCCTGATCGGTGCCCATGCCCTGATTACCGAAAAAATGGTCGTACCGGACGGCTCCGTGGTCCTCGGCTCACCGGGGAAGATCGTCAGGACTCTCGACGAAGCGGGACGCAGGAGGTTGCTGGAGAGCGCAGAGCATTACCGGGAGCAGGGACGAAGGTATCGGGTGGGATTGAAGGAAGCGGGGGAGGGGGGATCGTAAAGGAGGAGCCGGGAGAGGAAATCGCGGGATCACGGGGACGGCCACCTGCGGAGCCGGTCCCTTCAAACGCTGACCCGGTTTTTTCCGGCCCGTTTGGCCCTGTAGAGGGCGCGGTCGGCGGCATCGATGAGCGCCAGCACCGTTTCGCCGTCCTCGGGGTAAGAGGCGGCGCCGATGGAGATCGTCGGCTGCAGGCGGATGCCGTCTTTTTCGAGACGGGCCTCCTCGAGGAGCAGGCGAATCTCTTCGCCGACCCTAACGGCCGCCTCCTTGTCGAGGCCGGGGAGCATGGCGGTGAATTCGTCGCCGCCGAAACGACAGGCCCGCCCGGAATCGTGCAGAACCCGGGCGATCAGCCGGCCGGTCTCGCCGATGGCGTGTGCTCCGAAGAGATGGCCGTAGGTGTCGTTGATCGGCTTGATGCCGTCCATATCCATCATCAGAACCGATAAGGAGAGCTTTTTCCGGCGCGCCTGCGTCAGGGCGATGCTCAGGGCATCGTCGAAACAACGCTTCGAATCGAGTCCGGTCAGGGCATCGATGCGCACCAGCTGTGAGAGCTCATGATGATAACCGAGGTCCATGGCATCGGCCATGGCAAAGCGCAGGACCGACTCGCCCAAAAAAATCTTGTCCCCTTCGAGGAGTTCCCAGGCCCCGTGCAGCGCTTTGCCGTTAATCCGGGTGCCGTTGGTCGAGCCGAGATCCTCCAGCACATAGCAGCCGTCCGGCCGCAGGGTGATCCGGGCGTGGCGCGAGGACACCTGCATGTCCAGCAGGCAGAGGCCGCACTCCCTGGCCCGGCCGACGACAAGCGCTTCGGCAATCGGCTGGTTCTGCCCGAGATCGGCGCCGCAGCCGCGAACCACGGTGAGAAAAGCCTGCTTCTGTGTCGGCGGAATCGACGGATCCCCCGGCATGAAAATCATCGTTTCCGAGTGACGGTCTCTCTCTTTTTCGTCGTTGGCCACCTGCATCCCCTTTTCATGAGCTGCCCGAGTCTAGCAGATGAGCCCCCGGGACGTCCATCCCCTGTTGCTGAAAGGGTATCCGTCGCCTTGACAATCCCCGGCAAACAAGTGATTCTTCACCATGGATAAAAAAGGGAAAACGGGCAGAAATACCGGCGGCAAACCCCATCCTGGCCCGCCAGGAGGGAGGCTGGGGTATGACGTCGTCATCATCGGCGGCGGAATCGTCGGCTGTGCTCTGGCCCGGGAGCTGTCCCGCTACGAACTGCGCCTGGCCGTCATCGAAAAAGAGGTCGAGGTCGGTTTCGGGACGAGCAAAACCAACTCGGGGATCATCCATGCCGGTCATCATGCGCCGCCGGGCACTCTCAAGGGAGAGCTGGAGTGGGCCGGCAATCAGCTCTGGGACGAGCTCGCCCGGGATCTGAAGTTCGGCTTCAAACGGATCGGCGAACTGCTGCTGGCGCAAACGCCCGAGGATCTCCCTTATCTTGCAGCCCTCAAAAAGCAGGGGGAGAGCAAGGGGGTGACGGGCCTTGAACTCTGGGGGCCGGAACGGATTCAAAAAGAAGAGCCCAACCTCAGCCATGCCATTCTGCAGGCGCTCCATGCGCCGACGGCCGCCGTCATCAACCCCTATGAGGCCTGCTTCGGGCTCATGGTGTGCGCGCGGCAAAACGGTGCCGAACTCTTCTGCGGCGCCCCGGTCATCGCCATCGGCAAAGAGGCCGACGGCTTCACCCTTGAAACTCCCCGCGAAAATTTCCACGCCAGGATCATTCTCAACGCCGCCGGGATCGAAGCCGACCGGGTGGCGGCGCTGGCCGGGGCGCAGAACTTCACCCTGTCTCCCCGCAAGGGGGAGGAGTACCTCCTCGATCGCCGCCTGCAGGGGATCGTCAGCCGCCTGATCTTCCCCACCCCCTTGGCCACCAGCAAAGGGGTGCTGATCATCCCGACCTTCGACGGCCCGGTCATGGTCGGACCGACGGCCGAAGACGTGGAGGATCGCTGCGATCTCTCCACCACCTTCGCCGGGGCGAGCAGGGTCTTTGCCGCGGTGCGAAAGTATTGTCCGGCGATCTCGGAACGGGACACCATCACCGAATTCGCCGGCCTGCGCGCTGTCTCCGAGTCCAACGACTTTGTCATCGGACCCTCGCCGGTCGAAGGTTTTTTCCACATTGCCGGGATCCAGTCACCAGGGCTCACGGCCGCACCGGCCATTGCCGCCTACGTCGTCGGGCTCCTCAAGGACGCCGGCCTGGCGCTGGTGAAAAAGGGGGAATGGCAGGGGGCGATTGCCGGGCCGCCGCGCTTCGCCCGGATGTCGCTCAAGGAGCGCAAGGCGGCCATTGGGCGCGATCCGGCCTACGGCCGCATCGTCTGCCGCTGCGAAACGGTCACCGAGGCGGAAGTCCTCTACGCCATCGCCCAGGGGGCGGCCACCCTGGACGGGGTGAAGTTCCGGGTGCGCGCCGGCATGGGGCGCTGTCAGGGCGGATTCTGCACCGCGCGGATCATGGATCTCCTCGCTGGCGGCGCCGGCCTTCCCCTCACGGAAATCACCAAAAAGGGACGAGGCTCGGAAATCTGCTGTTCTCGGCAGGACGACTCAGGGGCGAGCGAGGGGGGATGAAGAATCGGCTGAAGAAAGTCTACGATGTGGTGATCGTCGGCGGCGGACCGGCCGGGCTGGCGGCGGCCGTCGGGGCCCGGGCGGCCGGCGCCGAGCGGATTCTGGTCATCGACCGGGAGATCGAGGCCGGCGGCATTCTCAACCAGTGCATCCACAGCGGCTTCGGCCTGCACCATTTCAAGGAGGAGCTCACCGGCCCGGAATACGCCGAACGCTTTATCCGCCAGGTCGAGTCCGGCGGAATCGAGATCCTCACCGATGCCTACGTGATGGACATCGGCTCCGACCTGCAGCTGGAGGTGATCAGCGGCGCCCTGGGACACCTGAACCTGAAGGCGCGGGCCGTCGTTCTGGCCATGGGGTGCCGCGAGCGCACCCGGGGGGCGATCCGGACCCCGGGCTTCCGACCGGCCGGGGTGATGACCGCCGGCCTGGCGCAAAAGCTCGTCAACATGAAGGGGGTGCTGCCGGGGCGGCGCATCGCCATCCTCGGCTCCGGCGATATCGGCCTCATCATGGCGCGGCGCCTGAGGCTGGAGGGGTGCGAGGTGGTCGGCGTTTACGAGGTGCAGCCCTACTCCAGCGGCCTGACCCGCAACGTCGTGCAGTGCCTCGACGACTTCGCCATCCCCTTGCATCTTTCTTCCACCGTCGCCTTCATTCACGGCCGGGATCGCCTCGAGAAACTCACCGTTGCGCCGGTGGACGAACAGCTCGCCCCCGATCTCAGCCGCTCCTTCGAGGTCGCCTGCGACACCCTTCTCCTCTCCATCGGCCTGATCCCGGAAAACGAGCTCTCCACCCGGCTGCGGCTGCGCATGGATCCGGCCACCGGCGGCCCGCAGGTGACCAGCACCCTGGAGACCTCCTTCCCCGGCGTCTTCGCCTGCGGCAATGTGCTGCACGTGCATGACCTGGTCGACTTCGTCACCGAAGAGGCGCTACGGGCCGGGCGTTTTGCCGCCGAGGTGGCCCTGGACAGGCGGCGCCCCGGCGACAATATCGCCCTCCAGCCCGGGGCGAACATCGCCTCCTGCGTCCCGCACAGTCTCGCCTCGGGGCGGGAGCAGGTCATCTATCTGCGGGTCAAGCGCCCGCTCAAGGATTGCGTCCTGACCGTCGGCGACCGTTATGAAAAAAGTTTTCGCCGGCTCCTCCCGGCGGAGATGATTCGCCTGACCCTCCCCCCGGAGGTTCTCGAGCGCTTCTTCGGCGACAGCCTGAATATCGATATCCGGCCAAAAGGGGAGGTTTAACGATGCCCGAGCGTAAAACCCTCACCTGCCTCGGCTGCCCCATGGGCTGCCCGCTGCAACTCACCATCGAGAATGGCGAGATTGCCGAAATCACCGGCTACGAGTGCAAACGGGGGGAAGAGTATGCCCTCCAGGAGTACACCAACCCCTGCCGCCTGGTGAGCACGACGGTGGCCTGCAACTCCGGGCTTTGGCCGCGCCTTCCGGTGAAGACCGTCGACGTGGTGCCGAAAGACAGGGTCCTCGCCGTCGCCAGGGCGCTTCATGCCCTGACCATCGAAGCCCCGGTGGCGATGGGGCAGATCATCGTCGATGATGTCGCCGGCACCGGAGTCGCCGTCATCGCCACCCGCACCCTCCCCCGCATCTGAGGACCAGGGACTGGCTCCGAAAGTGCCGGTCCCCCTACATCCATTCAACAGGAGAGAAGAGCTATGAAAGTGCTGGCGTTTAACGGCAGTCCCAACAGTGAAGGCAATACCTTTCATGCCATCAAAATGGTAACCGCCGAGCTGGAAAAGGAGGGGATCGAAACGGAAATCATTCAGGTCGGGAACAAGGCGATCCGCGCCTGCATCGCCTGCGGCCAGTGCATCAAAAACAAAAACGAACAATGCGTGCTGCCGGACGATGAGGTCAATGAGTGGCTGCAGAAAATGAAGGGGGCCGATGGCATTATATTAGGCTCCCCCGTTCATTTTGCGGCCATGGGAGGGACGATGAAATCGTTTCTCGACCGCGCCTTTTATGTGTCGAGCGTCAATGGCAATTTGCTGCGGCACAAGGTCGGTGCGGCCGTGGTGGCCGTACGGCGCTCCGGCGGACTGCCGACCTTTGACCAGCTGAACAATTTTTTGGCCTATTCGGAGATGTTGCTGCCGACCTCCAACTACTGGAACGTGATTCACGGAGCCCGCCCGGGAGAAGTGACACAGGACGCCGAGGGGGTTCAGATCATGCGGGTGCTGGGAAAGAACATGGCGTATCTGATGAAGCTGGTGGAAAACGGCAGGGGGAGGGTTGCACCGCCGGCCAGGGAGGCCAAAACCTACCTGAACTTTATTCGCTGAGGGTCCTCGGGTACAAGGGGACGGATGAGCCGCTCTTCTCACCAGCCGAAGAAAACAGGGTAGAATGTTAAATCCGAACCCGGTGCGGTTCACCGGTTAGGTCCGTCCCTGACGGAATCGCTTTTTGGGCTTTTTAAGGAGAGATAAAAATGAAAAATTCCCACCGATTTTTGGCCGGACTGGCCCTGACCCTCCTGCTCGGCGGCTGTACCGCCGGCGGCGCATTCGATGTGGAAAAAGCGATGGGGGTCAGTGGCGGGGCGCTGCTGGCTGCGACCCTCACCGAAGAGAGCGTTTCGCAGACGGCGACCTTGGCCGCGGCGGAGCTGGACGGCAAATTCAAGGTCGCCGAGGCCAATAACCCCTATGCGGTGCGGTTGAATCGCCTGACGCAGGGACTGGCGCACTATGACGGCTTGGATCTGAATTTCAAGGTCTATCTGGCTCCGGAGGTGAATGCCTTTGCCATGGCCGACGGGACCGTGCGCGTTTATTCCGGCCTCTTCGACGCCATGCCGGACGATCAGGTCCTGGCTGTCATCATGCATGAAGTCGGGCATGTCAAACTCAAGCACAGCTATCAGCAGATGCGGGAAAAAATCATCGGCGATACGGCTTTTCAGGCCGCCTCTTCGGTGGGCGGCTATATCGGCGCACTGACTTCGTCCCAGTTGGGGCAACTCGGCTATGCGGCCATTCAGGCCCGTTTTTCCCAGGCCGACGAACTTGAGGCCGATGCCTATGCCGTTGGCGCCCTGCACAACCTGGGAAAAAATCCCCAGGCCATGAAGGCGTCGATTCTGACCCTGGAAGGTCTCTATGGCGCCGGCGGCGGCTTTTTGAGTTCGCACCCCTCGAACCCCCGGCGGATAGAGAAGATCGACTCCGCCATAGCCAATCTCCCCAGGTAATTTTCGCTTTTACGGCGTCATTTGTTTCGCCCAAATAAAACAGGAGGTTAGGACGCGCGTCCTAACCTCCTGCTCTTTTTGGTGCGCCCGGACAGATTCGAACTGCCGACACCCAGGGTCGAAGCCTGGTGCTCTATCCAGCTGAGCTACGGGCGCAGATGGTTTTTCAAATGGGGGGTAGCCCCCTGCCGCAGTCTTCGGTCAGACTTTTTTGGTTATTATACGCGGAGCCGACTCAAGTTTCTGCAGCATCGAAAAATTGTTCCGGCAAATGGCCTTGAATTCATCGGAGAGTCGTGGTTCGGCACCTGCTCTATCCCAAAACCGAAGTGCACTCTGCAAAGCCTCCGGCCTGACATCGGCCGTTTCCAGGGTCATCGCTCCGGGGGCAAACTCCCGATGGGGAGTTTCGCCGGAAACCGGACGATAGAGCATCGGGAGCATGTCGTACACCGGGGCCAGGGCATAGAACCTCGAGCGCACACGGATAAAAGAGAGGTTGCCCAGATGCATATCCGTGTTGCCGATAAGATCGCCAAAAACCTTCAGCCAGCGCATTTTCCGCGCGTCCTCGGGAGAAATGACTCCGGCTTGAAGGAGTCCCCGGGCACATTTAGCCCAATCGCTGCCGATCCCCAGATATTCGCCGTCGATTGCTCGCAGGGAAAAGAGGGAAGATCTCCCCGAACGGCCGACCCTGTCGAAGCGGTCGACCTCAAGAAACACCCGGTTGTCGGCTGCAAGGATCCGACTCGAGGCCGAAGGGATTCCGGCAGCCTGCACAACCTCGAGGGCCAGATGCTCGCAGAGAAGGAGGTCTGCCCAGCGTTGGCCTTCTGCTTGAATGATCGGCGGGGAAAATTTAACCAGCACATGACGGCGGACATCGCCCGCCCGCAGCATCGCGGCAAACTTCGGCTGTTCCCCTCCCGCAGAAGAACCGGCCGGGTCCCCTTCCATGGCAGCTCTGGCGAGATCGGCGTAGACCTGTTGCCGGGCAGGCTCCGGCACCTCGGGAGACGGCTTTTGTGCGAACTTCAGATAGCGCTCGATGGCCTCTTCGCCGATGATCAGATGGCCGATGTGATCCTCTCCGCGCCGGGAAAGAGCAATCAGCACATCATCGTCAGACCAATCGGTCAACTTTGCCGGAAGCCCCAAGTCGGCCCCTTGCCCTTGCGCAAAGGCCCGTCCGACAAAACCTTCCGGACGCATATCCTGAATAAACCAGGGGAGATAATCGAAAAGGCGACTCTCCTTTGCCGAATCTTCAGGTTGCCACCAGTAATGCCCGCCGGCAAGAGTCTGCAAAAGGCCGAGAAGGTGTGCATCTCCCGCTTCGTCAATGCGGTAAACCGGGAACTGGCTTGTAATGCCCCGCACAAGCCGAGGACGGGCATACCTTGTTGCCCGTCCCCGCCCCAGGGTTACGACCTGAGTGCCGAGTTCTCTAATGGCCCGGGAAAGCGTGGGCTGGCTGGCACCGACCAGGGACACAAGTTCCTTGGATATCTTGGGCCCGGTCGCAAGCCTCTCCAATATTTTTACTTTAAGCTCTTCGCGCATTAAACATCCAGACGTGAATAGATTCTGAATAGATTATTACTGCAAAAGTGCTCGTAACTACAACAAAAAAATGAAGATAATAATGAAAAGTGAATAGAAAGATGAGGGGCCTTGCGAAGGTCATGGGCTTAATTCAGGGACCAAACCCGGGGGTCGCGGCCCCCGACGCCGTCCTACTCTTTTGTAAAGCGATAAGGGTCTGTAGGAAAGTAACATGTCCACCTTGCATCTCATCTTCAGGCCATCTTTGGTCGCAGCTCAATCGCAAAATCCTCGACGTAGCCCTGCTACGCCTGCGGTTTTTCTCAATCGCAGCAACCGAATCTGACCCAAATCTGAGCGCAATATTGGCCATCTTATTTTCCTGCAGGCCCTGAAGAGTAGGCAGAAAAGCGCCTGACCTGCGGTCGGCATGGGTCGTGACGGATCGGGAAGCAATCTCCCTTTGATGCAAAGACATCCGGCACGGCGGCTCGACCACCGGGTGTCCTGGGTCACGGCAGTGCGATCACCGTCGTTGCCGCGGGCATTTTGTTGAGGGGCTTCTGGTGTAGAAGCAGAACCGGGAAAATAAGGACGAGTCCTCGATCGCAGTGGCGGTTGATTCTGTCTTTGCTCCTGGCTTTTCAAACCAGAAGCCCTTTAACAAAATGTTGATACAACCCCTGCAACCGGAAGACCGGCGACCTTGAATCGAAGCTGAGGGACAAGACAACACCGCTCGATTCTCAACACCTCAGCAATTAACGGAACTAACCCTCCAAGCCATGCCCTCCGCAGGAGAGGCCACTTTTTGCCTACTTTTTGGGGGCCTGGCGAAAAAGTAGGTCGCCTGTCGGGGCGAGTCCCGACGGTTTTATCTTTGCAGGGACCGGTCTTGCGATACTGCTGACAGGAGTGGTGCCAAGGTCATGGGCTTAATTCAAGGACAAGACCCGGGGGTCGCGGCCCCCGCCGCCGCCCTACTCTTTTGTAAAGCGACCAAAGAGTAGGCAGAAAAACGCTTGACCTGCGGTCGGCATGGGTCGTAACGGATCGGGAAGCAATTTCCCTTTGATGCAGAGACGTCCGGCGCGACGGCGCGACCACCGGGTGGCCCTGCCAAGGGCAGTGCAATCACCGCCGTTGCCGCGAGCATTTTGTTGAGGGGCTTCTGGTGGAAAGGCAGAACCTGTAAAGCAACGACAAATTTTCGGGGGCTGGTCCCGCCGGTTTTTTCCCAGAAAAAATGAGTCGAAAGAAACAACCCAAGGAGCCTGTCGGACTATACGGGCCGAAGCGAAAAATTGGATAGTTGAGGACAGATTCGAGCTCGTTTGAGGGCCAATAGTTGTCTCTATTGGTCGAAAAGGAGCTCGGATATGGACCAAATAGACGATTTTGCAGCCGGCTCATGGATAGTCCGACAGGCTCCTAGGTAGCGGCTCGGGCAACGCTCATAAGAATATCGAGAAAATCCAGCAGTCTGGCGACATATCCTTCCCGCAGGGCATAGGCCTCTTTCCCCTCTCCCGACAACTGGTTTTCGATGGCATTGACCAGTCGGTTGAGCTTTTTCCGATGAAGCCCGAGAGCCTTTTGTACCGGATCGGCCAGAATCCCGGAGAAGGCCGACACGACTCCCAGGGCCGCGGCAATGCCGCCCGTCAGGCCGACGATAAGACCCGTGGAGGAGGCAGCCGCCCCGGGGAAAATCGAGTAGTATATGCCGCCGATCGACTCACCGAGAATGAAGTTGGAGACAGCCATGTTGTGGGCAATGGTGGCGGCCGTCGCCTGCCCCAGCCCCACCGCACCCAGATTCAGCCCTTTGTGGGCCGCCAGCCCGGCCGACATCCCCATGAGCGCCGCCGTCAGTTCGGAGACATCCTTGCGATTATCGACATAGATGCCCAGTTTTTTCTCCAGATTCGCGCGTAAGCTCGAATCTTTAGGCATCTCTGCAAAAGGCCGAAGGGTCTCCTCGAAGAGGTCGATCAGCGCTCCTTCGGCCAAAATATGAGTCAGCAGGGCGTTTTTCTCGGATTTGCGTCTTTTGCACTCGTAGGGCAACTCGAGAAAATCTGAATATAACAACCATTCGACTTCCCGCTCGACATCGGTGCGAAATCCCGGCGGAGCAGAGCAGAGCCGGTCGGCCACCGATTTCAGGCCGACCTTTCTCAATGCCGCCCCGCCCATCTTGGCGAGAAAATAAACGGGCGCCCAGGCGATATTGGCCGGCGCTCTCAGAAGGTCCTTGCCGAGGGCGCACCTGTTTATTTTCCAGGCGCCCTTGAAGGAGAAGTTTTCCTCGATAAACGGGGCGATGAGGAGACGGCGGGAGTCGGCGTAGGATTTGATACCGGCCTTCACCGCCTGCTCGACGAGACGACGATTGTCCATACGTGACCTCGTTTAAAAGAGGGGAGGTGGTGCGATCGTGCCCGGGGGATTGAAGCTGGTATGATGTCCCCGGTTCTAGGCCTTGTCAAGGTTGCGGATTTGACAGGGCTGCGGCAGCGGTTATTGTCAAAGCAGAAGCGAAGGAAGTCGGCAAAGGAGGAGAGATGAAAAACGTAGTCTATCTTTCAAAAGTACGCATCGAACGTCTCAAAGGGCCCGATCGCCTGGCGTATCTGCCCACGGAAAAAGAGCCGGTCCGCTTCGGCGTCCACGGGGCCGTCGCCGAGCACTACGGACTCACCGAAGACAAGCTCCCCGAGCCGCATGCGACCACCCTTGACTACGTGGTCGCTGCCGCCGGTGGCTGACTGACCGGGACCCTGGGAGGCGCGCTGGAGGCGCGTCAAATAGATGCATCCGACGGCAGGTTGACCGCCGACGTGGAAGGTGAGATCGAAACCGAGAACAAGGTGCTGATCATCCGCCGGATCCGCGTCACCTATCATCTCAAGACGCCCGAGAAATCCCGCGAAACGGCGGAGCGGGTGCACCGCGTCCACCACCAGTCCTGCCCGGTGTACATGTCACTGCACAAGGCGATCGACATCAGGACTGAGCTGCGCATCGAGCCGGAATAGGGGGATGCAAATCGGCGGGAGACGGGAGATTATTTTGATCCGGGCACCCGTGGGTCCATTGAATAACCTTGCAACATGGCCAGCCTGAAACTGGGCCCAGTATCATTACCAAAAAGAACAGGAGGTTACGATGCGAGTCGTAACCTCCTGTTCTTTTTAGTGCGCCCGGACAGATTCGAACTTCCGGCACCCTGGGTCGAAGCCAGGTGCTCTATCCTGCTGGGCTACGGGCGCGGATGGTTTGTGATATTGGAGTCCGGAAAATGAAGTCGAGGGTTACGTGGAATGGGGAAGAGGCGGAAGAATCTCCGTTTGTCAAGCTTGACCCCTTTGCCCCGAAATTTCCGCGCCTACAAATTTCTGTAGATTTGCCCCGGTCGTTCACCCAATTGAGTTTGATACTTTGCAGGCCAAACCCAATCCTCCTCCCTGAAATATACCCTCCCTTTAATTACTTAGGTTTGTTGGGTTTTTGTGAAAGAGCTGAGCCTGCGGATGTTTTGGATGACTTGTTAGACCCGCTACTACGCAAAGTTTTTGCTGCAGCAGAGGCGGCTTTGGTTGAGGTAACTTTTGCGGGAGCCTTTGTTTGTGATAGTGCCGAGCCTGCTGCTGATTTTGCGGCTTTATTCGAACTCGGACTATTCAGCACTTTGGATGCTGCTGATGCCGCCTTCTTGCCGGTAATCTCTTTTTTCTTAATCATGATTACTTTCCTCACTATGCCTTCCTAATTGGGCACCAATATCGACTGGAGAAGTGTCATTAAAAACAAAAAAAGCAATTAAGGTTAATAACGCTGCGAATAAAATTGCACTTGTGAATCCACCTGCGAGATTTACTCCAAATTGAGGCCAGAACTTTTTAATTTCCCGTATTTCCTCAACTATAATGCCATCAACTATTTCCTTTTCAAAGTCAGCCATGTAGATAGAAATCGCGTCTTGAGCATAGCTAGTAAGCCTTGCTCTAGCTGTATCTTTGGCTCTCAATATGACGCCAGAGGGTTGTTGTAGATACCAGGTTTTAATTTCTTCATCGGATGGCAATCCACCATTATTTTCAGCATGGTGTTGCATCCATTCAATTTTTTGCTCTTCAATAACGCCAAAGGCAACCAATCCAAGCAACCATTCTTCATCTTCAGGCACATCCTCTATGAGTTCATTATATATATCTGCCGGGCCTGAAAACTTACTCATAAGCTTTTTCCTTTGTGTTGTAATTGAAACCCCGACCCCTGAGTGCCCCCCTTACTCCACCTGGCACCCCTTGCTAATGTGCAGGGTGAATTCGCAAGGGGCATCATTCATAACCTGACGATCAAGGCGGGCGGAACATCCGGCATCCTCCATGATCGCCCTGTTGCCGTCTTTACTACAGAGCAAAAGGACAGCATACGGATTTTGAAACTGTATCTTGAGAAGATAAGGCTCAAATTCCGGGGCCAACAACCGCACGTCATGCCGGGTGGCATTTTGCAAAATAGTGGCATCGCTCTCGGTAGGCGCCGCAGACAAATCAGCAAAATATGTATCGACCGCCGAACTCAGGTTCACCATCTTGGTGGATAAAAGCCCTCGCGCTTCGGCATCCGGGGCGGCGGCTAGAGGAGGGGCACAAGCACACAGCATCGCGAAAGAAACAACCATCAAAGTAAGATATTTCATCGTATTAGCTCCAGTAGGTCATTCGGTTGTCTTCATCAATTCCCGTATCCAGACTCCAACTTTTCAGATTTTCCAGGGGTGATTCCTGGCCCTGCAACGACAACGCCATCCATCCCCACAACTCATTGATATTATTAAAAGCTTTCTGAAACAGCGCTTCATAATCGATCGTGAGGCTATAGGGGGTATTAAGACCTTGGATATATGTTGTCTCTGGAGTGGCGGGATAAACTAAGCCTTTCCGGGCGGCTATATTGCGAAAAGCGAACAAGACGTCACCGCTCTCAGCGAGGTTCATCATGCGCCGCATGGCACAGTGCCAGTCGTGAATCCTGGGTGATGCAAGGTCGGGATAAACAGTGGCCAGTAATTCCTGCCACAGCGCGGCGATGTCGGTGTCCATGCGATCGTGATCGTCGCTGGCGGAAGTATCGTTTACGTTGGTGGATATTTGCTTGTTGAACTCCAGCACTCCCAAATTGAGGCGACTGTGGGCATAGACATCCTGAGACATTTCGCAACGCCGGTGCTTGGTTTTATTCTCTTCGTAAGGTCCCACTTTCAGATTGACGACCGGGTGAATGGTGCCATCGGTCGCAACGTGTGCGGCAAATCCAAAGAGCCAGGCCAAACACTTGTGCCTCGTGTTCTCATCCTCCATATCACGGATCTTAACGATCCCATTGCGGAGAAATTCTATCGTATGTCCTTTGTGCATCTCATCGGCCCACGCAGTGGAATTGCTGTCCAACAAATCAAGGTAGGGGTAATCGGGGGAAACCGCCCCGATAATGCAATATTTTTTCCAGTTGCCCAAAGCCTTCTTGGCATCACCGTGAAGCAATCCTTCTCTCCTGGAGCGAACTTCTTCGATAGCAAGTTGTGCCAAGGTAATGTGGGTATATCCACCGGACATAATATTTATTCCTCCAATCGTTAACGGACCAATAGGGTCGCGTCTCCGAACCCCAGATTTGAGTTTAAAGGCCCCGACCCTTTAAAGCTTTCCAAGCAGATCTCGTAGCGCCTTGTTTAAAGCACGGGCGATGTTGATATGCTGGATCGTCAGTTCAAAATTACATCTTCTCGCCGCAGCAAACAGACTTCGGGCAGACCATCCTAGGTGTCGGTGTTGGTTGTTCCCAATTTGTGAACAAAGATCAGATTCATTCACATCCCCATTCCTTGATTGTCCAGCCAGTCATATCCTATCGGTACCTTAAGGCGCTTCAACTCACGACCCAATTGCCGGAAAAAACACAAAGTCAGACAAATTTCCCCAAAAGGCTAACCACGACTCCAGCAAACCTTTCCGAGTTAGCAACGATCGCATTGATTTTATCGTTTTCTGATTGAGCAGATTTCACAATGGTCATCAATTCGACCAATTTTTTGGCGTCTGTAGCTTTAGGGAAAAGTTTTTTGATCTCTGCATCCGTCATGCGGGTCAAAGAAGAGATCTGTCCGGCGAGTTTCGCATCCGTTTTTTGAGCTGCGTCATCCATAATTGAATCAATGTCGATACCTGAAAAATTCATAGCCATTACTTGTCTCCTCTGTTTTTGAGTTTATTTTTGAGGTCCGTCAATTTTTGATAATATTCCTTGGCCTTGTCTTCTTTGCTGGCCACCTTCTCCGCTTTTTCTGCCAGACTCTCAACGGCCGTATCAACCTGGTCCAATACCTCGGCAAGCATTTCGTCCTTTACTCCTAGCATTTCCAGATAGCGATTACGGTTATCGGCGACCTTCGAAGCAGAAATCAGAAAGCTGGTGATACTGTTGTTGATGGCATATGCCTGATTGTAGTTGCTGCTCAGGTTTTGCTTGATGAGCCGCTCGGTTTCATCCAGCGGACTGATCAATTCGAGCCGCTTCTGATTAATCTTCCCTTGCAATTTCGGCCCGAAGGTCACAATGAACTGCAGACGGTCAGCAGGGTCATTGGAACGTACCACCTGATCCCAAATTTGCTTGATTTGATCGTTCGCAAAGAACTGCGCAGCAAACTCGGGCACCCACTCCCGAACCAAAAACTCATCGACCCGGTCGCGTTTTTCGTAAAAATACTTATCGACCAGAGAAATATGTGTGGTCTCTAATGACGAAATTTGTTTGCCAAGTTCAATTGACAGGTCGGCCGATTCCTGAGGGATTTTCACGCATCCAGAAATGCAAAAAAGGAAAAAAACCGCAACGATCAACCACTTTAGCGAACACCTATGTTCATTCATTTGAACCTCCTACTCGGAACATCCAAGTGGACGTTCCTGAAATTTATAGTTTAATCGGTCGCGCATGCAGATGTCGAATCAAGTGTCTGCAGGCGCGACCATTTTATGTTCAGAACAATACGGCAAAATTTGCAAAGACCGAAGTCGCACCACCGGAGTGAGGTGGTCGGGGTTGATGAGACAGCCTGAGGGGTGGAATAAGCAATGCCCGTCAGTGGTCGTGGCTGCCGGTCTCAGGTGCCGGTTTTCAGTGGGGAA
>Ga0209231_1000159_pt1 | contig 48559 bp, 42 predicted proteins | sample Deesub45470m_DNA_FD_188086 | JGI IMG/M metagenome (GOLD analysis project Ga0209231, IMG submission 188086) | Deep subsurface microbial communities from North Pacific Ocean - 450_OLKR46/470m Metagenome (SPAdes) (version 2) | ecosystem: Environmental > Terrestrial > Deep subsurface > Unclassified ... | reverse complement strand
CCAAGGTAGCTATCGATGTCGCTGGTGCACATCCTGCCGAACTCACCGGACCAGTACCGCCTCCCTTATTACCCCCGCCTCCTGAAATAGGTAAATCTCTAGCTGTTAGAGTTAATAAACTAAAACTTGTTATTGCGAATATAGTTAATGCTATTTGCTTTTTCATATTTTGTAATTTAATATACTTATTATAATAAATACTATTTAAAAATTTAATTGAATTCCTAATCTGATTCTACGAGGTAAAGCAAAATTATTAGGATTAGAGGCTAGTTTTGCCCAATATAAGTCTCTGTAAGACTCTTCGTCTATTTGAGCACTTATAAAATTTTGCCATTGAGCTGCATCTAAAAAGCCATCATCATCAGGGTTTCCAGTTGCTGAATAAACACCAATAACATTCATAGCGTCTAATAAATTAAGTACTTGAACATAAATATTCATAGATGCTTCTTTTTTATCTTCGTCTTCACCTTTACCCCATCTTAAATTAATATTTCTATCAACTTTTAAATCAATAGTATTTATCCATGGTAAACGAGATGCATTCATCTGTCCTTGTAAAGGAGTATTAATATTTTGATTAAATTGCGTACCACTAATAATTGATGTTCTAGAATAAGGTGTTCCTGATCCTGATCTTAAAGTTAAGTTAGCTCCTGTGTTTTTAAGAATCTGCTTCCCAAAAAGCACAGGTCCGTTATAACTTTTACCCTCACCATATCTATAATCAGCAGAAACCAAAACTGCATGTCTTTGATCAAAAGAAAGTGGTACCAATGTTCTTAAATTACCTTCACCTGAAGATACTAACCCTAAAGATGTTGTAGCATCAGATCCTGTACCATCTGCAAATTGTAATGTATATGATGCTCTCATAGTTATATTTCCTTTTCTTCTTAAATCAAAACTTACTGTCATTCCTTTTACAGTACCAAAATCCATATTTTCATAAGAAAAATAATTACCAGGGTAAGCACCAATAACCTGAGTTGCTTGAATTTGATTTCTAAATTCTCTATAGAAAGCAGATAATTTTAACGCTGAATAATTGCTTAGTTTTTGTTGAAAACCTAACTCATAATCAATGGTTTGTTCAGCTTTCAAATTAGGATTATTAAAAGGATTACCTATAAAATTATTACCTCCTCCTTGAAAATTCAAATAACTCAACAAATCCATTCTATTTCCTGTAGAAGGTCTCTGCGTTAAAATATCATAATGTGCAAAAAACAAAGCTTCATCGGAAATTGGAAAAGAAAATGAAATACGTGGAGATACATTTACTTGAGGTTCAAAATCTTTAAATGAAGAACCATCTAAATCTCTATATACATCATTTTTACTAGGATTAACTAACCATGGGTTAGGAATGCCAGATGAGCTTAAAACAGCAGGATCAGAAATTTCCTCTCCATCAGCATTATACCAAGTATCTCCATCTCTATATCCAGCAATTTGAGTTACTTTTGGGTCTGAAACATCATTTACATAAACCACAAAATCATCACCTATATTTGTCGGTTTGTTTGGAATATCACCAACTTCTGCCACCGTTTTTACAGGAAATAACGAATATTTATCTTTAAGTATAGATTGGTTCGCATCATATCTATCAATACGAACACCCACATTAAATATTAAATCATCAAAAGCAAATTTATCTTGGATATATCCTGCGATATAAATTGGTTGAAAAGATGGGTTTTCTCTTGTGTAATTTCCATTTTCATCCTTTTTAGTAAAGAAATCATCTAAACTTGGATTACCTGATATTTTCTGACCGGTATGATCATATCCAAATGTACTTAAAATACCTCTTCTACCGGTATAAATTTCATCAGGTGTAAACATTCCAACATTCCACACATCAGGGCCGTAAGAATCAAAGTCAATAAAATTAAGTCCTGTCTCAGACATTCCTAATGACGCTCTTAAATTTTTATCAAATTGCTCATGAACATCGCCATTATAAGATTGTTGAAAAAGAAATTGAGAAAAACCACTACCACCAGCGCCAGGATATTCAATATATGTACCTTGTGTAAAATCTCTTTCTTCAATTTGTCTGTTTACCAGTTGTCTCCCCAACACCCATAATGTATATGGGTTCAAACTATATGTTCTTTCATCTCTTTGTTCATACTCAAATCCTATTTGTAAAGAATGATTACCTATTGAAGCATTACCAGTACCAGTAAATCTTATCTGTGTTTGATTCGCCCGTTGATATGTATTTCCAGGTGTTCCCATTGCACTATACATACCATAAACGCTTAATGGAAAATCTCCATTCAAGAGACCTCCACCTCCTTGAACCGTTTCTCTGTCTTTAACAGCATCAGGATCATCTCCAAAAGTATCATAATATGCAGCTGTATAGTTAGCTAATATAGGGTTAATTTCTCCCGGTTCATAAGCATAGTTTACCGTATTTGGATTTGACATCATCCCTGTTATAGTATCTACAACATTTCCATTTTGATCAACAATTTCAATAGTCGTAGGAGTTTGATCAAAAACATTAACTCTTGTTGAAGTAAATTTACCAACATAACCATAATGACTAAAATTATCTTTATGAGTTCTATCTTGAACTGTTTGATTAAATACCGAATAATCAGCCTGAAAACTAATATAAGCATCCTTAATTACTGACGGATTATCTTTATCATCACTATTTCTAAATCGCTGAGTATATCTAGCATAAACTCTCCAAGAGTTATCTACTACTTGTAAATTATTTTGAGAGTTGAATAATGCATTGTTTCTACTAAAATTATTTCCATCGTTATAGTCAAAAGATCCTCCAAAAGTTAAATTAATGGTTGGCGAAATAGTATAGTCAATTTTTCCAGCTAAGTTCAATCCTTTTCTTGAAGTATTTAACCTAAAAGGTATTTCTTCCAAATCTGATTCTCTAATATACTGACCATTATTTACAGCTCCACCGGAAACATCTCCTACACCAAAAGAGTAAGGCACTGCATTTAACTCTTCCATCACATCATCCTTCACTTTATAGTTGGTCATTGCATTTGGTCTAGGATCAACTTCATACTTCAACTCTCCAGATAAAAAGAAACCTAATTTTGCATCTTTTTTATTTCCAGCAGAATCTTTTTCAAACAAAATTGGGCCAGACAAGCTAAATCCTAATAAGTTAAATCCATGATCATCTAATCCAACTATTCCATCCTCTCCATTTTTAAACCCAGAAGTTAAATATTCAATCCCTCCAAACCATTCTGATGAAGCACCTCTAGTGGTAATATTTACAATACCACCAGTAACATCTCCAAACTGTGCAGGTAACCCTCCTGTAATCACAGTAACTTGCTCTATAGCTGAATTTGGAAGATTTTGAGACCCTCTAACTTTAATCCCATCTATATATGTATCTGTAGCATTACTTCTAGATCCCCTAACATTCAAATCGGTAGAACCATCATCTTTAGAATAAACACCACCAACAGTTTGTGCTACAGAAACTGCAGAACGACCCGGCATTTTAGCAATGTTTTCTCTCGTTACTGTACCTCCCGATGAAGTTTGATCCTTACTAATAAGCGGCACCTCATATTCTATCACTTCAAACTCAGCTAAGTCTACCCCTTGCCCAGCTTTTAAATCTGGCACAAAAGTTATTTGACCACCATTAACTATTACACCATTTACTCTTATATCTTGATAACCTACATATTTTGCAATTAAATCATAATTTCCAGGGTTAAGCGCTGGAATAGTAAACTTCCCATCAAAATCAGTCTGAGCACCAGCAACCTGCTGTCCTCCTTTCATTACTACTACGTTAGCAAATGGAAGTGGTTCTCCCGTTTCTTTATCCAACATTTTACCTTTAATAGTCCCTTGACTTTGCGAGTAAGCAAATGAAACAGAAATCAGTAAGGCTACAAAAACAGCTAATTTTTTTAACATATTTTATCAGTTTAAACTTTAAATTATTTTAATTAGTGCAAATAAATGAGGCGTAAAAGTAATTAATATTAAGATTTAAAACCAAATTATTTTTACTAAAAAATTTATTTCAACTAAAACTAATCTTACTTTTTATGAATTTTTAGCTAAAACAAAATCATAAATAAAATGTAGCAACACAGCAAATACATGGTGGAAACCAGCTTATTTAACATTAATTTTATTTTAAAAAACTTTAAATATTAATAACATTATTTAACATCTAGTAATAAATAGCTTTCCTATATTGCGAAATTTTTTAATTTAATTTTGGAATTTACTATGTTTGCATAAACTCTTTTCTAATTTTATACATTAATATAAGGTAACAAATCTATTGAAACGTTTAGTTAAAATAATTCTTCTGCCTATTTCGTGGTTCTACGCTTTAACTATGATAGTGAGAAATAAATTTTACGATCTTAAAATCTTTCGTTCTACAAACTTTAAAGATGTTATTACTATTAATGTAGGTAACCTTAATATAGGTGGTGTAGGAAAAACTCCTCATGTTGCTTATTTACTTCAGTTACTTCAGTCTAATTATGATATTGCTATTCTGAGTAGGGGCTATAAAAGAATTACCAAAGGTTTTGTACTTGCCAATGAAACCTCTTCTTTTGAAGATATTGGCGATGAACCACTACAATATAAAAAAAAGTTTAACGATTGTATAATTGCTGTTGATGAGAAAAGGGTTAGAGGAATTCAGCAAATTAAAAAACTACACCCATCAACTAAAGTAGTATTATTGGATGATGCTTTTCAGCACAGAGCAGTTAACCCAGACATTAATATTTTAGTAACCGATTATACCAACCTATTTATATATGATAATGTTCTTCCCTCAGGAAGATTGCGAGAACCTATTTATGGTTATAAACGAGCCGACATTATCATAGTATCTAAATGTCCTATCGTTCTATCACCTATAGATAGAAGAAGAATTATTGAAGAAATTAATCCAAAAGATTATCAGGACATTTATTTCTCTTACGTGAGCTACAAACAACTTATTCCGTTTAATGCCACTGCCGAAAATTATCTAACTTTAGTAGATAATAAGAATTCTTCTGTAATACTGCTCACAGGAATTGCCAACTCTTTTCCCTTATATTATTATCTTAAAAACAACTACAAGATTGTTGAACACATGAAGTTTCCCGACCACCATGCTTTTACAGAAAACGACATGGAAACATTAAAAACCAAATTTAATAACCTTATTGGAAATAATAAATTAATCATTACTACCGAAAAAGATTTAATGCGATTATCTTTGCCGAAAATTTCATCATTAATAAATGATCTTCCGGTATTTTATATTCCGATAGAAGTTAATTTTCATGGTGATGATAAAAAGAAATTTGATGAACAAATAACCAATTATGTTAGAAAAAATACAACAAACTAAAGCATTTTTAGCTACTAAAACACAACTAAACCCTAAAGTGGGCATCGTTTTAGGAACCGGATTAGGAAATCTATCTACCGAAATAAAAATTGAAACTGCTATTCCCTACGAAGAAATTCCAAACTTTCCTGTTTCTACCGTAGAAGGTCACTCAGGAAAATTACTTTTTGGAACACTAAACGGCATTCCTGTAGTTGCTATGCAAGGTAGGTTTCATTATTATGAAGGTTATTCTTTACAAGAATGTACTTTCCCGATAAGGGTTATGAAAGCTTTAGGAATTGAACAGCTATTTTTAAGCAATGCTAGTGGTGGCGTAAATGCTAATTTTGAAGTGGGTGATATTATGTTAATTACCGACCATATTAATTTATTACCCGACAATCCACTTAGAGGTAAAAACATTAGTGAACTCGGTCCTCGTTTTCCTGACATGAGTGAGCCTTACGCTAAAAACCTAATTGCCGCAGTAAAACAAATTGCTAAAGACAATAACATTAAAATTCAAGAGGGAGTTTATGCTGCTTTATCAGGACCAACATTTGAAACGCCTGCTGAATATAAATTTATACAAATTATTGGTGCCGATACGGTAGGAATGAGTACTGTCCCAGAAGTTATTGTTGCTCGTCACATGGATATTCCTTGTATGGCACTTTCTATTATTACCGATTTAGGTGTTGATGGAAAAATTATTGAAATTAGTCATGAAGAAGTGCAACAAGTCGCTAAAGCTGCTGAGCCTAAAATGACACTAATTATTAAAGAATTACTTGCTAAATTGCATAACTAAATAAGGCTTCAACAACATGAGCGTTTACGATAAATATCAAGCTGTAATAGGACTGGAAATACATGCACAACTTTCTACCAAAAGTAAAGCTTATGCTTCCGATTCAGCTACTTTTGGAGACTTGCCTAATACCAATATTAGTCCTGTAACTTTAGGACATCCAGGAACTTTACCCGTATTAAACGAAAAAAATATTGAATTTGCCGTAAAACTCGGACTTGCTGTTGGTGCTACCATTAGAGAAAATAACGAATTTGCTCGTAAAAATTATTTTTATGCCGATTTACCTAAAGGCTATCAAATTACTCAAGATAAAACACCGATTTGCACCGGTGGATTTATTACACTTTTTCCGAATACAGATAAAGAGAAAAAAATTGAAATTACCCGAATACACATGGAAGAGGATGCCGGAAAAAGTATTCACGACCAAGACCCTTTTAATACTTTAGTAGATTTAAACAGAGCCGGAGTTCCATTAGTAGAAATTGTTTCTGAACCGCAAATTAGTTCGGCTGACGAAGCTTACGAGTATGTTACCCAAGTTAGAAAATTAGTGCGTTACCTCGAAATTTGTGATGGCAATATGGAAGAGGGTAGTTTACGTTGCGATGCCAATGTTTCTGTTATGTTAAAAGGTGCTTCAAAATTCGGTGAACGTACGGAAACCAAAAATATGAACTCCATCCGTAATGTAAAAAGAGCTATAGAGCACGAAATTATTCGTCAGATAGATGTGTTGGAAAATGGTGGGAAAATAGAAATGGAAACAAGAAGCTTTAATGCTGTTGATGGCACTACTTTTACCATGCGTAGCAAAGAAGAAGCACATGATTATCGTTATTTTCCGGAACCAGATTTACAGCCTGTTATTATTTCTCAACACTATATTAACGATGTAAAAACTACTTTACCAACATTACCTAATGAACTTTATAAGGTTTATACAAAAGAGTTCGGATTATCGGAATATGATGCGAACCTCATCATCGAATCAAAACCTTTAGGTATTTATTACAACGAATTAACTCAACATACCAAAAATTACAAAGCTGCTTCCAACTGGTTAAACGGCAGCATAAAATCTTACCTCAACGAAAATGGCATTACCATAGAAAATTTTGTTGTAAAACCTGTAAAAATTGCCGCTCTTATTCAATTAATTGATGATGGAAAAGTAAGTAATACCGTAGCTTCTCAACATGTTTTCCCCATTATGGTAAAGCTACCTGAGTTAGAACCACTTGCTATTGCCGAACAAAACAATCTTATTCAGGAAAGTAATGATGATGATCTTTCATCTTACATTGAGCAAGTAATTGAAAACAACCCTAAAGAAATTGAACGTTTTAGAAATGGAGAACAACAACTTATCGGTTTTCTTATGGGACAATTAATGAAAACATCCAAAGGTAAAGCCGACCCTAAAAAAGCAAATATTTTATTAAGAGAAAAACTAAAATAATACATATGAAAACTTTAAAAAACATTTTCCTAATCAACTTACTTATTTTCACATTTTTTGCTTGTGGAGATGGCACTCAATCAAGTACGGATGCTGATAAAACACCAACCATAACAGGTAATTTAACCAACACTCCTTTTGGAACTTCTGTATATTTAGATTACCTAACACCCACTAATTTAATTCCAAAAGATACAGCTACCGTTGATAAAGATGGAAATTTTGCTTTTACACATCCAATAGAAGAAGTAGGTTATTACAGAGTTAGAATTAACAACCAGAACTTTGTAAACCTTATCTTAAATAAAGGTGAAACTCCTGTTTTAAAAGCGGATGGAAGTAACATTATGGGAACATACAAAATAGAAGGTTCGGAAGAATCAGAAAAATTAAGAAAATTCAATTTGGCTTACCAAGTAAATGCTCAAACTCAAGATTCGTTGGGCAGATTATATCAACAAAATCCTTCCGACCAACAATTGTTTATTGAAATGCAAATTGCTTCTCACTCTGCTATTGCTAAAATGAACAATTATTTTAAGAGCATTATTAATGAAAATCCGGGTTCTTTAGTGAGTTTGGCTGCTGTACAAATGATGGATGCAGAAGAAAACATTGAGCTTTATAAAAAAGTAAACGATGCCCTTCAAAAAGAAATGCCTAACTCTATTTATACTGGAAACTTTAATGAGAAAGTAAGCAAAATGAGTGTTTTAGCTCCTGGCTCCGAAGCTCCAGATATTACTTTGAATGATGTAAATGGCAACCCTATTTCGCTATCATCATTAAAAGGCAAAGTGGTATTGGTTGATTTTTGGGCTTCATGGTGTAAACCGTGTAGAATCGAAAACCCAAATGTGGTTGAGGCTTACAAAAAATTCAACAAACAAGGATTTGAAGTGTTTAGCGTTTCACTTGATGGAATGCAACAGCAGCCTAATCCAAAACAAGATTGGATAAATGCCATAGAAAAAGATAACTTAATTTGGAAAACCCATGTTAGCGACCTTCAAGGATGGAGTTCTTCTGTTGTTCCTTTGTACAATATTAGCGGAATTCCTTTTGCTGTATTGTTAGACAGAGATGGTAAAATTCTTGCCAAGAACCTTAGAGGAGAAGAATTACATCAAAAACTAAACGAAATTTTTGCTAACTCATAAACTAGGTTTGAAGTTAGTTTATAAGGTTAAAAGTTTATGAGTTTAGTTTGCTCATTGAATCTCTAATCTCCAATTCACAACCTCTAATGTCTAAACCAATTCCTACACTCAACGAGCTTACTGTTTATTTTAATCGAGAAGATTTAATACGTAAAGTAGTTGAACAAATCCAAAAAGATTTTAATTGGTTTAGTTATAATATTGTGATAGAAGGTAAAGCTGCAACTCCTTATTTAGAGCTTTTTCAGCAAATTTTACCGTATGTAGATGATTTACTTAATGATGATTACGCTAAATTACTTTCGCTTTTGTATCGCATAGATATTGAAGAAGATTTTCTCAATAAAAAATTGAAAGAAAACCTACATGCCGATACCGCTGAAATTATTACAGACCTTATTATTAAAAGAGAATTACAAAAAGTAATTATTAGAGAAATGTATAAGGCGTAGGTGGATTTTAAACAAATTCTCACTTTACCAACTCTTCCCTACTTCTTCCCTGGGTTAGCATACATATTTACATCATCAACGGTAATTACTTTGTCGCTTAAAATAATTAGTCGTTCTACAATGTTTCTCAATTCTCTAATGTTTCCTGTCCAATTATACTCTTTTAAAGCATTTAAGGCAGATGATTCAAAAGATTTTTTGGCAATTCCGTGGTCTTCGCAAAGCTGTGTTAAAAAATAATCTGCCAATAAAGGCACATCTTCTTTTCTGTCGTTTAAGTCAGGTACATGAATTAATATTACGCCCAATCGGTGGTACAAATCTTCTCTGAAATTACCTTCAGCAATTTCTTTCATTAAATCTTTATTGGTAGCTGCCAACACCCTAACATTTACAGTAATTTCTTTCTCACCACCTACTCGAGTAATTTTGCTCTCTTGCAAAGCACGCAATACTTTTGCTTGTGCCGATAAACTCATATCACCAATTTCATCTAAAAATAAGGTACCGCTTTCAGCTTGTTCAAAACAACCTTTACGTTGTTTTATAGCCGATGTAAAGGCTCCTTTTTCATGTCCGAACAACTCACTTTCAATCAATTCTGATGGAATAGCGGCACAGTTTACTTCCACAAATGGTGCTTTACTTCTTTCAGATTTTTCATGCAAACTACGAGCTACCAATTCTTTTCCTGTTCCATTTCCACCAGTAATTAATACACGAGCATCGCTCACCGCTACTTTGTCTATCATTTCTTTCACTTTCAAAATAGCTTCCGATTCGCCAATAATTTGCGTTTTACCTTTACCTCCAACCTTTTTTTGAAGTTTTCTGGTTTCTTGCACCAACTCTTTTTTATCTATGGCATTTCTAACGGTAATCAACAACCGATTTAAATCAAATGGTTTAGAAATAAAATCGAATGCTCCATTTTTAATAGCTTCAACAGCAGTTTCAATAGTTCCATGACCGGAAATCATTACCATAGGGGTTTCTATGCCAACAGCAATAGTTTGTTTTAATACATCCAAACCGTCCATCTTTGGCATTTTAATATCACACATCACTAAATCGTACTTATTGGCTTTTATTTTTGCCAATCCACTTTCTCCGTCTTCTGCTTCATCAATAACATATTTTTCGTATTCTAAAATATCTTTCAAGGTATTTCTTATTGATTTCTCATCATCAATGATTAAAATTGTTGCCATACTATTTTTATTTTTTGTAGGTGTAAAAATAATAATTAATTTGGGAGTTAAAAATCAAGCAAAATCAAAAAAAAATGACTTTAGAAGAAGCTCAACAAGAAGTAGATAATTGGATTAAAAAAGTAGGCGTTCGTTATTTTAATGAACTTACTAATATGGCTATGCTTACCGAAGAGGTAGGTGAAGTTGCCCGAATTATTGCTCGCAGATATGGTGAACAATCTGAGAAAGCTTCTGATACAGAAAAATCATTAGATGATGAACTGGCTGATGTGCTTTTTGTGCTTATTTGTATCGCCAACCAAACCGGAGTAGATTTAACCAAAGCATTAGAGAAAAATTTGGAAAAGAAAACCCAACGCGATAAAGATAGACATCAAAATAATCCTAAATTAACTTAACCTTTTATTTAAAGTTATTCACTTTAGACTATTTTTGCACAAAGTGTTATTTCCAAAGCATGGAACCAAACTATATGAAACTTTTAGAAGTACTAATAAAAACCCTATCACTAAATGATTAACTCTTTTTAATAAATCATAATCATTTATTTTTAAATGCTTTAAAATTTAAAGTGGATAATTATCAAATTAGAAATTAAACACCAAATATAATAATCCACTCCTTATGAAAAAGATTCTACTCTTATTAGCTTTTAACATAATAATCTTAACTTGTTTTGCCCAAAGCAACACTATAGACTCGCTCTTCACTATTTTAAAAACAGCTAAAGAAGATACCAATAAAGTAAACACCTTAAACTCTTTAAGTGATAAGCTATGGAGAACAAGCAATTATGAACAAGCGAAAACTTATGCAGATAAAGCATTTACGTTATCTGAAAAATTATCCTTTAAGAAAGGTAAAGCCAATGCTTGCAACAACATTGGAGTTATTTACGCTAATCAAGGTAATAACACAGAAGCTTTAAAATACTTTTTTGCATCTCTTAAAACTTTTCAAGAAGTTGGAGAAAAATTAGGAATAGCTAACTCTTATGGCAACATCGGAATTATTTATCAATATAAAGGTAATTACCCAGAAGCCCTAAAAAATTATTTCGCTGCTCTTGAAATTAAAAAAGAATTAGGTGAAGAATTAGCAATAGCTAATTCTTATAACAATATCGGGATAGTTTATTTCTACCAAGGCAATTACCCAGAAGCTCTTAAAAATTATTTCGCTGCCCTTAAAATTTATGAAGAAATTGATAACAATAGTAGAGCTAAACAAGGAATGGCTAATACTTATAGCAACATCGGCAATATTTATAAAAATCAAAGAAATTACCCAGAAGCCCTAAAAAATTATTTCGCTGCTCTTAAAATTTATGAACAAACTGGTGATAAAAAAGGAATAGCAAATACTTACATCAATATTGGTAGTATTTATAATAATCAAGGAAATTACCCAGAAGCCTTAAAAAACAATTTCGCTGCTCTTAAAATTTATGAAGAAATCGGTAATAAATATGGAATATCTAGTTATTACCACAATATCGGAATTATTTATAAAAATCAAGGAAATTACTCAGAAGCCTTAAAAAGCTATTTTGCTGCCCTTAAAATAGAAAAAGAAATGGGCGATAAAGAGGGAATGGCATTATCGTATAACAGTATTGGAGTTGTTTATACTAGAGAGAACAAAATAATGGAGGCAAAAAAGTATTTAAATGATGCTCTTATCCTTTCAACAGAAATAGGAAGTAAAGAAATGATAAAAAATAGTTACAGTAGATTGGCAACATTAGACAGTGTTCAAGGCAACTGGAAAGCGGCTTTCGAGCATTATAAATTGTTTATCCTTTATCGAGACAGCATAGATAATGAGGAAACCAAAAAAAAAACCATACAAGCCAGTATGAACTATGAGTTTGAGAAAAAAGAAGCGTTAACCAAAGCTGCTCAAGATAAAAAAGATGCCTTGGCTACCACAGAAATGAAAAAACAACAAATTATTAGATATGCAGTAAGTGGCATTTTGATATTGGTAATTCTATTTACACTGTTTCTGTACAATCGTTTCCGATTAATTCGCAAACAAAAAAATATTATTGAACTAAAAGAGCGAGAAACCCATACTCAAAAAGAAATTATAGAAGAAAAACACAAAGAAATTACCGACTCCATTAATTATGCAGAACGGATACAACGTAGCTTCTTAGCCACCACCGAAATGTTAGATAAAAACCTAAAAGATTATTTTGTGTTTTTCAGACCAAAAGATGTGGTAAGTGGCGATTTCTATTGGGCAGGAGAACTCAACAACGGCAATTTTGCTTTCTCATGTGCTGATAGCACGGGTCACGGTGTGCCTGGAGCGATTATGAGTATTTTAAACATTTCTAGTTTAGAAAAATCTATTGAAGAAGAAACAGAACCTAATAAAATTTTAAATAAAACAAGAAAAATCATTATCGAACGTTTAAAAAAAGACGGTAGCCCCGAAGGTGGTAAAGATGGTATGGATTGTAGTTTAATGGTTATCAATAAAGATAGAACTCAACTATCGTTTGCAGCAGCAAACAATCCTGTGTTTATTGTTCGAAATAATGAATTAATAGAATTTAAACCCGACAAAATGCCTGTAGGAAAACACGATAAAGATGTTGAGTCGTTTAATTTACAGACTACTCTTCTACAAAAAGGAGACATCATCTACACCCTTACCGATGGCTTTCCAGATCAATTTGGCGGAGAAAAAGGAAAAAAATACATGATTAAGAATTTAAAAGAATTATTAATTCAAATTGCTCCTTTAAGTATGCAGGAACAAGAGCAAAAACTGAATGAGGAATTTAATCTATGGAAAGGGAAAAACGAACAAGTGGATGATGTTTGCATTATAGGCTTAAGAATATAATGCAAAGTTTACCCTGAGCGTATTATCGGTATTCGAGTTAGATTACAATTAATAATAATTTGTATTGAGTCTTAAAATCACACAAAAAATGACTACTAAAACAACTGATTTTTTTGAAATGGTCTTTGCTGTTGCCAGAGAAATTCCTGAAGGAAGAGTTACTTCTTACGGAGCTATTGCTAATTATTTAGGAACAAAATCCGGAGCAAGAATGGTTGGTTGGGCGATGAACAATGCCCACCAACAAAAAGAAAAAGTTCCCGCACACAGGGTGGTAAACAGAAACGGACAATTAACGGGTAGGCATCATTTTGAAACACCTTTTATAATGCAAGAATTACTCGAAAAAGAAGGCGTAAAAATTGAAAACAACCAAATTATCCACTTTGAAAAGCATTTTTGGAATCCTTTAACAGAATTGGAACTGTAAACGGGTTTTTTATGTTTAATTTTAGACATCTTTTATCGTGATTTCTTCACGAAAGTTTATAATTCTTCAAGACTATACACCACATTAACAAGTTTATCATTATTAAATTTTAAAAATCTATAATATGCTTCTTCTTTTGGCAATTTATAATTTCCTAATAAATCAGCTTTAAATAATCTAACATACTTTTGCACATAATCTGTCTTGTAATAAAAATGATTGATAGCAAAGGAATTAAAATTATTGATGTGTTGAGCGGCAAATACTTCAAAATTATAATATTCAATAATTACTATAAGTTTATAATTTTTTTCTTCACATAATTTATTCGCGTATGAAATAGATGCACAGTTTTTAGAAGAACAATTAGGTCCATAAAGATAAACAACTGTACTATCATTTTTCTTTAGTAATTCTGAAAGCTGAGTTCCAGTAATAGCATATATCTTGGTAGTATCACCAAAATTATATTGCTCATTTTGAGTAAATTCTATTGTATTTTTTTCTTGCTCAGGTAATTTTTTATAACCACTATAAAATCCAGGAGTATTTGTAATAAAACAGCTTGAAAACAATAGAGACATTAGCATAACTAATAATATAAATGTATATTTTTTCATAAATCAAATTTAAGTATTTAAAAAAATAAACAGCTGATTTTAAAAACCAACTTTCAGGCAAACTAATTGAAATGTATGAAGAAAGAATTAAATCAGCATTTAGAATATTGGAAAAGTAAAGCCAACAACTAAAATCAATTTTCAATACTTACGACTTGTATTATATCGCTAAGTTATCGTTAACTTTGCATAAAATTTAGTCTATGAGTTTCTCAGAAAAAGATATATTACACGCGTTAAGCTTTGTTGTTGAGCCGGATTTAAAAAAAGACGTAGTTGAACTTAACTTAGTCAGCAACATTAAAACAGAAGGAAACAACATCAGTTTTAACCTACAAGTTAACAATCCAGCATTACACAACAAAAAACGCATAATTGAAGCTTGTCAGTTACACCTAGATAGAGTATTAGGTACTTCCGTAGAATTAAACATTGACATTCAGCCCATAAAAAAAGAAGCTGACATGCCTAAGCAAAACAAAGTATTGCCCAATGTAAAAAACATTATTGCCATAGCTTCTGGTAAAGGTGGGGTGGGAAAATCTACCATCACGGCTAATTTAGCGGTTGCTTTAGCAAAAAAAGGCTACAAAGTTGGTTTAGTAGATGCTGATATTTATGGGCCTTCTATGCCCATGATGTTTAATGTGGAAGAAGAAAAACCCATGCCTGTTAAAATTAACGGTAGAAACTTAATTCAACCAATAGAAAGTCACGGTGTAAAATTATTATCTATCGGTTTTTTTGCCAATACCGACCAAGCAGTAGTTTGGCGTGGACCAATGGCTACAAGAGCGTTAACACAACTTTTTACCGAAGCCAACTGGGGCGAATTAGATTACATGCTAATTGATTTACCCCCAGGAACAGGTGATATTCACTTATCGTTAGTACAAACTGTATCTGTAACGGGAGCTATAATTGTTAGTACTCCTCAAAATGTTGCTTTAATAGATGCCCGAAAAGCAGTTGGAATGTTTAAATTAGAGCAAATTAATGTTCCTGTATTGGGATTTATAGAAAACATGTCCTATTTTACACCTGCCGAGCTTCCTGAAAATAAATATTACATTTTTGGTAAAGAAGGTGTTAAAAACTTAGCCGAAAAATTCAACTTGCCATTATTAGGAGAAATTCCTTTAGTACAGAGTGTTAGAGAAGCTGGAGATGCTGGAAGACCAGCCGTAATGCAAGAGAATACACCCCAATCTAAAGCGTTTATGGACTTTGCAGATAATGTAATTAAAGAAGTAGAAAAAAGAAACGAAGCATTAGCTCCAACTGCTAAAGTAGAAGTTACCCACAACAAAGGTTGTTCAACAAATTAAATTTATGTACTTTAGCCTTAAAATTTATTAAGTGGATAAACAATTATTAATATCAAAAATCAATGAAGCTTTGGATCAAATTCGTCCTTTTTTAAGAGACGATGAAGGAGATATTGAATTCATTGAACTTACTGATGACCTAATAGTTAAAGTAAGATTGTTGGGTGCTTGTAAATCTTGCTCTATGAGTGCCATGACCTTAAAAGGCGGTGTAGAAGAATCCATCAAAAAATTCATTCCCGAGCTTAAAGGCGTTGTAGCTATTGAAGAAGAAATGCAGCCCTAAATTCAGGATTTTAGGTTGAAGTTAATAGTGAACTAATAACAGATAACTATTAACTTTTTGTCAAATTAGTTTTTAAAAATCAAAATCTGACTTTCTCCACTTGATTTTTTATATGCCCTATACATTCCGGCAGTATTAAAAGGCATGGCTATATTTCCTTGGCTATCAATGGCAATTAAACCACCTTCACCACCTAATTTAACCAATTTTTCATTCACTACATAATTAGCGGCATCTACCAAACTTAAGTTTTTATATTCCATTAAAGCAGCTACATCGTAAGCTACTACATTTCTAATAAAAAACTCTCCATGTCCGGTGCAAGAAACAGCACAAGTAGCATTATTAGCATACGTTCCTGCTCCAATAATGGGAGAATCTCCTATTCTACCAAATTTTTTGTTGGTCATACCTCCCGTAGATGTTGCAGCAGCCAAGTTGCCATGTTTGTCTAACGCAACTGCTCCCACTGTTCCAAATTTACTATCTTTAAGTTCAGTAGCATCTCCTTGTTCATCATCATTATCAGAATGGTCGAGTTGAATTTTTTCTGTTTTCTTAATTTTATTTAACTGCTTTAAGCGATGTTCATCATAAAAATAAGCAGAATCTGCCACCTCAAGTTGATGTTGTTTAGCAAAATCTTCAGCACCCTTGCCACTTAACATTACATGTTCTGATTTTTCTAGTACCACTCGAGCTAATTTTATAGGGTTTTTTATATGGCTCACTCCCGAAATTGCTCCTGCATTTAGTGTTTTTCCATCCATTATAGAAGCATCTAATTCATTGGTAGCTTCATTGGTATAAACTGCTCCTTTGCCCGCATTAAAAAGTGGAGAATCTTCCATCACTACTATTGCTTTTTCTACGGCATCAATTGCAGTACCACCTTTTTTTAATATCGCATATCCGGAATCCAATGCTTCTTGAAGTTTCTCTTGATATGCCTTTTCTTGTTCGTCTGACATATTTTTTTTCAAAATGGTACCTGCACCACCGTGAATTACAATAGCAAAATTTTCACTCATAATTGATTGATTTTGAGAAAAAGAAAACATCGGAAATGTGATGCAAAGTATAGCTAACAAAACATTTCTCATAAGCGTAAATTTAAAAATGAGTTTAAGACAATTTTCCCGTAAGGATTTTCATCTCCATAATGGGCGAAATTTTCTCATACAAAATATGATAAACTGCATCTACAATAGGAATTTCAACATTGTATTTTTTGTTGATTTCATAAATTCCTTTGGCAGCATAATACCCTTCAGCAACCATGTTCATTTCTATTTGAGCCGAACGTACCGAATAACCTTTACCTACCATACTTCCAAAGTTTCTGTTACGAGAAAATTGCGAATAAGCGGTAACCAGCAAATCTCCCAAATATGCTGATGAATTTACATCTCTGTGGATAGGATGAATCGCATCTATAAAGTTTTTAGTTTCTCTGGTGGCACAAGCTATTAATACTGCCTGAAAATTATCTCCATAACCCAACCCATGACAAATACCACTAGCAACAGCATACACATTCTTTAAAATTGCCGAAAGTTCTGTTCCAAACAAATCATCAGAAGTAGTGGTATTGATATATCTGCACGACATTGCTCCAGCTAAATATTCAGCTATTTCTTGATTTTCGCAAGCAATAGTTAAATACGACAATCTTTCCATAGCTACCTCTTCAGCATGACAAGGACCTGCAATCATTCCAATTCTATTATAAGGAACATGAAAGTTTACATGAAAATATTCAGCTGGAATTTGATTGTATTCAGGAATTACGCCTTTAATAGCAGAAATAATTATCTTGTTTTCAATACCTTTAATATTTACTTCATCAAAAGCTTTAGCTATAAATGCCGAAGGAACTGCAACTATTAAAATATCCGATTGATCTACAATCTCTTGTAAATTGGTATTCATATTTAACCTTTCCGTTTCAAACTGAATAGCCGGCAAATATCTGGGGTTATTATCAAATTTTTTAATATGCTGAATAGCTTCAGCATCTCTCATCCACCAATTTACTAGAGATAGGTTTTCTGTTAGTATTTTTACTATAGCAGTAGCCCAGCTACCTCCTCCTAAAACAGCAATTCTTTGATTTTCCATATAGCAAACCTACATATTTTTTCAAAATGAACTACTAATTTAATTAAAATTACAATCTATTTAACATTCCTTAAAGCTTTTATAAAAGGATTTTAAAAGATAGTTTCATTTTTAACCTCCAGCTTTTGTATTTTTACATCTTGATGAAAATATCTAAAAAACATAGTGCCTACCTTCAGCTGCTTATAGGAATTGCTATTCTGATGATTTTGCAATTTCAACCTACTTTTTTTTCCATTACATCTAACAATCCTAAACACTTTAATGAACACCTCAACACACGAGAACAAAAAGCAACAGAATTAATTAAATCCTTAAGAGATGTAGACAACATTTCCGGTGAAAAATACCTTAATGGCAAAAAATTAAGTGCTCTCTATGAGTCTGACGGTATTGCTATGTTTATTTTTAATCAACACCAGCTTACTTTTTGGTCTGATAGAACTATAGTTTTACCCGAAAACATTGCTTTATTTAATAAAAAATCAGGAGCAATTTTACTTGCAAATGGTTGGTATCAATATGTTAAAGAAGAGGAAAACAACAAAATCTACTTAGCTTTAATTCTCATTAAAAAAGAATTTAATATTGAAAATAAGTACCTTCAAAACGAATTCCATGAAAGCTTTCATTTTCAGAATAATTTTGATGTTTCCCATGAAAATGGAGATTACCCTGTTCTAAATTTAGCCGGAGAAACGTTGGTTTACCTAAGCGAAAAACCAACCAGCCCAAACAGCTACAAAAAAACCAACTGGATTATCTTGTTATTATTCTTCATAAGTGTACTATTAATCACCTCTTTTATCAACATCATTTGCATCAATACAAAAGTTCTAAAACCATTTAATTACATTTTTGTTTTTGCTTTTTTAGCCATTTTCAGGTTCTTAAATTTAAGTTACCATTTCCCCGAAAGTGTTTTTAATCAAGAAATTTTTAGTCCATTAATTTATGCTCACTCTGTATTTTTCCCCTCTTTGGGAGATTTCTTAATTCACATCGTGTTTTTCTTTATTCTGATTTATTTCACAATAAAATTTAAAAACACATCTCAGAAAAAAAGCAAATGGTCAGCGTTTATTTTTATGCTTTTTATTGCTTTTTTACCGCTTTTAATTACCGACTTATTGGAAGGATTAATTAAAAATTCTAAAATTAATTTCGATATTAATTATATTTTAGATTTAAGTGCATACAGCTTTGTAGGCATTATTACACTACTACTACTGTACGTAAGTACCATTATTTTAGTAAAAACAGCTTTTACTAGATTTTCAACCTCAATTTTTACTAAAAAACAATTTGTGAGCATTATTTTCTCTCTCTCTTTATTAGCATTAATTATTGGTCAGTTAGTTTACAAACTACAGTTTTTACATGGTGGTTGGATATTAATTGTTATCCTAATTTTTTCCTATAAAGACACTTCTTCAAAAGCAGAATTTAATAAAATAATTTTCATCACCTTAGTAATAGCTTTATCTATCTCTTATGGGTTTATCAATTTTAGTGTTGACAAAGAACTGTCTGATAAACAATTTGTTGCCAAAAACATTGCGAAAGAACAAGATCCCATTACCGAGTATTTATTTAAAGAGGTGAAAACCAAAATGGAAGCAGATACTTTTCTTCAAAATAACTTAAGTGAATATTGGGACAAAAAAACCGAATTCGATAATTACATTTCCAACAAATATTTTAGTGGTTTTTGGAATAATTACTTTGTAAATATTTATCAATGCTCAGATAGTGACACTATTTTTATAAAAGAAAACAATGAAAATGCTAACTGTTTAGACTTTTTTAAAAATAAAATTAAAACCCAATCCTATCATCCTGAAAATATTAATGATGATATTAACTTCCTCTATTCAAATGATGGAATTAGCAGCTATTTAGGTAGTTTAATTGTTCAAGATTCATCTAACAATAAGCGTAAAGATTCTTACCTTTTTATAGAATTTTTTCCTCAATCTTATTCAAAAACTATAGGTTACCCTGAATTGTTGCTAAATGAAAAAGAAATTGAAAAATCGTTGCAACTAAATAAATATTCTTATGCCAAATACAAAAAAGGCAAGTTGGTAAGTAACTCCGGAACCATGAACTATACTTCAGAATGGACAGGAAATTTTTCACTTCCTAAAACCTTTGGATTCATCTCACAAATAACACCCAACAACGAACATTTAATCTACCAAAGCGACAGGTTTACTACCATCATTGTTAGTGCTAAAAAGAAAGATTTTATAGATTACATTACTACTTTTTCTTACCTATTTTTAATAACCAGTTTAGTATTTTTTGTTATTAGTGTTTTTATTAAAACTCCACCATTCAGTTGGTTGCTATCGTTAACCGATTTTAGTTCTAAAATTCAATTTTTTATTATCTCCACCATTTTACTGTCATTTTTACTTTATGGTTGGGGGACAACATATTACATTGAAAAACAATATGTAAACAAAAACAAGAAAATCTTACGAGAAAAAGTACAATCGTTAATAATTGAGTTAGACCAAAAATTTGGCGAACACAAAGAACTTACAAATGCCAATTTAGATGAAATGACTTATTATTTGGTTAAGTTTTCTAATGTTTTTTATACCGACATTAATATGTTTGATAAAAATGGTGAATTACTTGCCACCTCTCGTTCGGAAATCTACGATGCAGGGTTACTTAGCCCCAGAATGGACAGAAATGCTTACAAAAACATACATTTACAAAAGAAAGTGGCTTTTATAAATAATGAAAATATTGGCGAACTAAATTATTTATCAGCTTATGTACCTTTTACCAATAGAAAAAATAAGTTTTTGGCTTATGTAAACCTGCCTTACTTTGCTAAACAAAATGAGTTTGAAAATGAACTCTCGGAATTCTTTACAGCTCTTATTAATATTTATGGAATGCTATTTTTAATCTCTGTAATTATTGCCGTATTTTTTGCCAACTACATTTCCGAACCGCTAAGATTAATTCGTCAGAAAATTAGTGCTTTACAATTTGGACAATCCTATGAGGTAATTAATTGGAATTCTAATGATGAAATTGGTGCCTTAGTAAAAGAATACAACAAAAAAGTAATGGAATTAGAGGCAAATGCACAAAAATTAGCCAAATCAGAAAGAGAAAGTGCTTGGAGAGAAATGGCTAAACAAGTGGCTCATGAGATTAAAAACCCTTTAACTCCAATGAAGCTTAGCGTACAACACCTGCAAAGATTTACCAACGAAAACCCGGGTGACTTACAAGAAAAAATAAAAAAAACAACCAATATGCTTATTGAGCAGATTGATACGCTAGCTAATATTGCCAATGCTTTTTCCAACTTCGCCAAAATGCCAAAAGCCAATACCGAAAAAATTGACCTAATCCCTATTATTAAAAACACTATTAATTTATTTGATGAGGACGATAAAAAAAATTATTCCATTCAGTTAAATACAACAGTTCAGTCAGCAAATATTGTCGCTGATAAAAATCAACTAATTAGGGTATTTACTAACCTTATTAAAAACGCTGTTCAAGCAATTCCGAGCGAAAAAAATGGCAGTATTGAAATTACGGTAACTACAAAAGACAATAATTTTGAAATTGTTGTTAAAGATAACGGTATTGGCATTAATGAAGAACAAAAAAATCATATTTTCACACCAAGTTTTACAACCAAAAACAAAGGAATGGGACTTGGATTAGCTATGGTTAAAAACATAATAGAAAATATAGATGGTACTATCCGTTTTGAGTCTATCCCAAATGAAACAACTTCATTTATAATGGAAATTCCTAAGGCTTAAGAAATAATGGAAAAGATATTACATAACATAGCCGAAAATGCAAATACAGTTGACATAGAGCTATTAAAACAATTAGTAAAAAAGCTGCGTCCGACCATTTTCAGGTCGAACAAAGTTATAATAAAACGAGTTAATAAGCTTATTGAATTACTGAAAGAAAATGAAACTTACCAAAAAGGACTAAATCGTTATTTAAATACTATTTTTAGTACTAGTGATAGCCATTCCTTACTTACCGAATCAGGAATTTTATCTAGTGAAGGTTTTTTTAGTGAAAGCTTTAGAAAAGTAGCTCATATTTTTCTTCCTCCTGTCCCTCAAGAAAATGTATTGAGAGATATAGTCAATATGGTTTTTAATAAAAAATCCGATTATATTTGGCTTAAAACTATTCCAACAAAGTTACTTGAAGAATTGCTTATAACAATCTTTCAACATCCATCGGAAGAAACTACAACTAAAAACTTCACTACTTTATTAAATGCAATTGAAATTCTAATACACAGAGTTACTGCTATTGGTTTAGATCCTGAAATTATAAAACGGCACCCTGATTTATTAAACCCCGAGTCACCCTTTTTAGTAGTAAACAAAGAAGTTATAGATTTACTTCAAAACATTGAAAGTTCGGGTAATTTTTCGGTAAATACCGAAAAGCTAAAACATTGTGTTGCTTTAATAAAAGAATGTGATCGAGTTTCCAAAAAAATTAGAAATAATCAACATAATGAAGGAGCCAGTTTGGCATTAACCTACTTGTTACAACGCATGCATCAGCATCTTATTCGTATTTTAACTTTGTTAGAAATCTTATCTCATTTTGAAAGCAAAGAAAAATGGAAACCAATAAGTATTTTTCTAAAAAATATCGTACAACATGAAAACAAGAAAAACAGTCTAAAAGAGCTATTTCTAAAAAACATAGGCTTTCTTGCTTTTCAAATTACTGAACATGCAGGAAAAACGGGCGAACATTACATTACCAACAACAAAAAAGAATACATTAAAATGCTCTATTCAGCTATGGGTGGTGGCTTTATAGTTGCTTTTCTTACTTGGTTTAAAGCTGCTATTTATTACTTAAAATTAGCTCCTTTTGGCGAGTCGTTTTTATATAGCATGAATTATTCTTTCGGGTTTATTGGCATTCATCTTACTCATTCTACTTTAGCAACCAAACAACCCGCAATGACAGCCTCTAAAATTGCTGCATCATTAGATATAAAAGGCTCTGTAGAAGAAGCTATGAAAAACCTTTCGGCACTTATCGTGAAAACCTTCCGAAGTCAGTTTGTAGCTTTTGTAGGTAACATGTTCGTGGCTTTCCCTGTGGCTATTACCATTGCTATTATTTACTATTGGATTGCCGGAAGCCATATTTTAGGAGATGCTAAAGCCTTTAAAATTATTGAGAACCTCCATCCATGGGAAAGTTTTTCGTTAATGCATGGAGCAATTGCCGGACTATGTTTGTTTCTTTCAGGAATAATTTCCGGTTATTACGATAATGCCGTAATGTTTCAAAAAGTGCCGGAAAGATTAAAACATCAACCTTTTCTGAAGTTTATAATGCCCAAATCTTGGTTAAACAAACTAAGCTATTATATAGAAAATAACTTAGGTAGTTTGGCAGGAAACTTCTTTTTAGGTATTTTCTTAGGTTCTATGGGAACTTTAGGACATTTTTTAGGTTTGCCAATAGACATTCAGCACGTTACTTTTGCTTCAGGTAATTTTGGTTTGTCATTAGTTTCGGTAGGTTCTCAAATAGATTTTATGACTTTTGTTCACACCGTTATTGGTATTATTGGTGTTGGCTTTATGAATTTTACAGTAAGTTTTGGATTAGCCATTTTTATAGCCATTCAATCTAGAAGAGTAGCATTTAATAAAACTGGCTTATTGCTTAAATATTTATTTGTGCATTTGTTTACCAAACCATTAGAATTTCTATTTCCTCCGGAAGAAAATACAGAAGAATTAGAAAATGAAGATCTTGAAGAAAAAACCGAAGATTAACCTCCGGCAAAAGGTGGCAACAAAGCAATTTCATCACCATTGTTCAATTGAAAATTATCTTCAACTAAATGTTGGTTTACCGCAAACTGGTAGTTCAGCTTAGTAATAGCAGGATATTTTTTAATTAATGCAAGTTTTAAATCATTAATAGTTTGTACATCTACATCCAACTTTTCTTGCTGAATATTAGTAGCTTCTGCTATCATTCCGAAATAATTTAAACTCAATTCCATAACTACAAATCTAATCTTGAATTAATATTTTTAAAAAACGCATCGTTAAACAAAGTTCCGTCTATTTTTTTAACATTTACATGATGAAGAACAGTTTTAATTTTCAACTCTTTATTGTTTAAAGCAGCTTCAAACGTAGGCAAACAATTTTTGGAATAAATACCAATTAATGGATGAAGATGATTCGCTTTTTCAAAAATAGCAGCATCAAAACCAGCAACTTCTTGCTTAAGCAAGCTCAACATTTCTTTGGTAACAAAAGGAACATCACAACTCAACACAAAATTATAATAGTAATTGGCTTGTTTTAATCCGGCACAAATTCCCGCTAAAGGCCCCGCATTTTCAATTTCATCAGGAATAACCTCATACCCAAACTGTTTATATTCCTCATTATTGGCGACAATTATTAACTCATCAGCAATCAATTTAACCGTATCAATAACGTGTTGCACCATAGGTTTTTGGTTTAACAACATCAACCCTTTATCAACTCCCATTCTGGAACTTTTTCCACCTGCTAATATTATTGCTCCTACTTGCATTTTAAAATTTTATACTACAAAAAAACATCAAGACAGAGAAAAGAAAGGCTAAAAATTTTAAAAGTTATTTGATTTTTTAACTGTTAAATGTCGAATAATATTTTTAACTTTGAGGCTGGTTAAATAATTTTACAACCAAACTATTTTTATTATGGAACCGAAAAAAAATCCAAATGCTGATTTAGAAAAGCTTAGAGGCACTGTATTACTTGGTGGTATTGTTGTTTCTTTACTCATCATTTATGCAATGATAAATTTTAAATTTTATGATGTTCAGGCAAGCGAGCTTGGAGATTTAATTGTTGAAGAAGTGGAAGAGGAAATCATTCCTATTACAGAACAAAACACTCCTCCACCACCTCCACCACCTCCACCTGCTGCTCCTGAAACCATAGAAATTGTGGAAGATGATGTAGAAATTGAAGAAGAAATAGAAATTGATACTGAAGCTGATGCCGAAACTGTTGTAGAAACTTTTGAAGTAGAAGAAGAAGTAGTAGAAGAAGAAATTTTTACCATTGTAGAAGATATGCCGGAATTTCCAGGTGGAGTTCAAGCCTTATACAAATTCTTAGGTGAAAACGTTAAATATCCACAAGCGGCTAAAGCAAATGGTATTTCAGGAAAAGTTTTCGTGAATTTTACCGTTGAAAAAGACGGTTCGATTACTGCAGTAAAAGTAATTAGAGGGGTTCACGAATTATTAGATAAAGAAGCTGTAAGAGTAGTAAAAAGTTTCCCTAAATGGAAACCCGGAAAACAAAGAGGTAAATCTGTAAGAGTTTCTTACAACATACCCATTTCATTCGTGTTGAAATAACAACAAATGTTACAAAAACCAATCATATTTTTAATAATGCTGCTCACTTTTGTGGGCAGCATTTCTTTTGCTCAAGAAATTGAGAAGGAAGAACCCCTTACTATTGAAGAAGAAAAAGAAAAAATTGATACCGATGTTTTTGTAATAGTAGAACAAATGCCGGAGTTCCCGGGGGGACAAGATTCTTTGTATAAATTTCTTGGTGCTAATATTGTCTATCCAAATAAAGCAAAAAAAGATGGTGTAGAAGGCAAAGTATATGTCAATTTTACTATTGAAAAAGATGGATCTATTAATGAAGTAAAAGTATTAAGAGGCGTACATCCTTTATTAGATGAAGAAGCCATTCGTGTGGTAGAATCATTTCCTAAATGGAAACCGGGAAAACAAAAAGGTAAAACTGTAAGGGTTTCATATAACCTCCCACTAAATTTTGTTTTAAACAAAAAGGATACAAAAGATAAAAAGGAAAAGAAAAAATAATTTCCTTAACTTCTTAAAATAAAAATATAGAAAACACCTTGACCAAAAATTAAGGTGTTTTTTTTTATCTTTACAGCAAAAAGAAAATGGCAGAACAAAAAAAACTATTCTTACTCGATGCTTTTGCACTAATTTACAGAGCTTACTTTGCTTTTGGTAACAACCAACGATACAATTCTAAAGGACTAAACACTTCTGCCATGTTGGGCTTTACCAATACCCTATTAGAAGTATTGGAAAAACAAAAACCAACACACATTGCTGTAGTTTTTGATGCACCAACCACTACCAACAGAGAATTAGAATTTTCCGATTATAAAGCTGGCAGACACGAAATGCCCGAAGATATTAGAATTGCGCTTCCTTATATCAAACAAATTATTGAAGCCTTTAAAATTCCAATGTTATTAAAAGATGGTTTTGAAGCCGATGATGTAATTGGCACCATTGCTAAAGACGCAGAAAAAGAAGGCTTTACCACTTATATGATGACTCCCGACAAGGATTTTGGTCAGTTAGTTACCGAGAAATCGTTTATCTACAAACCTGCTGCTTATGGTAAACCCGCTGAAATATTAGGAATTAAAGAAGTTTGTGAAAAATTTGAAGTTGAAGATCCTTTGCAAGTCATAGACATTTTAGGACTTTGGGGCGATGCTGTAGACAACATTCCCGGAATTCCCGGAATTGGTGAAAAAACCGCTAAAAAACTCATTGCCGAATATGGCAGTGTAGAAAACCTAATTGCCAATGCTGAAGATTTAAAAGGCAAACAAAAAGAAAATGTAATCAACTTTGCTGAACAAGGCTTACTTTCTAAAAGATTAGCAACCATTATTGTTGATGTGCCTTTAGAATATGATTTTGAAGATTTAAAATTAGAAAGCCCAGATGAAGAAAAAATTACCAACCTTTTTGCTGAATTAGAATTCAGAAATTTGGCGAAAAGAATTTTAGGCAAAGAAATTCAAATTCAGGCAGCAGCCAAAAATGTACAAGGCAATGGTCAAATGGATTTATTTGCTGATGCTACCACCAGCAATGAAGCACCAACTGATAATATAGCTACTAACATTGATCAAAAAGACATTAGTAACAGCAAACATGAATACCATTTTATAGATACTGCTGCCAAAAGAGCCGACTTAATCAAAAAATTAGCTCAACAAAAATCGTTTTGTTTTGATACAGAAACTACCAGCATTAATTCCTTAGCAGCCGAATTGGTTGGTATTGCCTTTGCTTACGAACCTCAACAGGCATATTACGTTTCTTTTCCTGCCAATCAGGAAGAAGCTCAACAAATTGCCGAAGAGTTTAGAGCTTTATTCGAAAATCCTACAACAGAAAAAATCGGACATAACATTAAGTACGATATTAATGTGTTGAGCAATTATGGTCTTGCGGTTAAAGGAAAAATTTTCGATACCATGATAGCCCATTACCTCATTCAACCAGATATGCGACACGGAATGGATTTACTTTCCGAAGCTTATTTAGGGTACAAACCTGTTTCCATAGAAACACTTATTGGCAAAAAAGGTAAAAACCAGCAAAATATGCGTGATATTGCTCCCGAAGAAATAGTAGATTACGCTTGTGAAGATGCTGATATTACCCTCCAATTAAAACACCGTTTATGGAAAATGATGGATGAAGATCAGCAAAAAGTTTTTAATGACATTGAAGCACCTTTGGTAGCCGTATTAGCAGATATGGAACAAGAAGGCATCAATTTAGATGTTCCTACCCTTAAAAAAATGTCTGAAGAACTAAAAGAGTTAATTATTACCTTAGAAAAAGAAATTTTGGATTTATCAGGAGCTCAATTTAACATAGACTCTCCAAAACAATTGGGAGAAATTCTTTTTGAAAAGCTCAAAATAGTTGATAAACCAAAGAAAACCAAAACAGGTCAGTACCAAACCAACGAAGATGTATTGTCTAAACTCATCCACGAACACAAAATTGTTCCTAAAATTTTAGACTACAGAACACTTAAAAAACTAAAATCTACCTATGTAGATACCCTGCCCGATTTGGTAAACCCAAAAACCAACAGACTACACACCAGCTACATGCAAACAGTAGCTGCAACAGGAAGATTGAGTTCTAACAACCCGAATTTACAAAACATCCCTATAAGAGATGCCAGAGGCAGAGAAATAAGAAAAGCGTTTGTACCAAGAGATAAGAACTACACACTTTTAGCTGCCGATTATTCGCAAATAGAATTGAGGATTATTGCTGCGTTAAGTAAAGATGAAAATATGCTAAAAGCGTTTAACGAAGGCAAAGACATCCATACCGCTACTGCAGCAAAAGTGTTTAATGTAGCGTTAGAAGAAGTGGACAGAAACATGAGAGGTAAGGCAAAAGCTGTTAATTTCGGAATTATCTATGGTGTTTCTGCTTTTGGGTTAGCTCAAAACCTCAACATTTCCAGAACAGAAGCCAAAGAAATTATTGACACTTACTTTGAACAATACCCTAGCATTAAAAGTTATATGGATAGCAGCATTGCCTTTGCCAAAGAAAAAGGCTATGTAGAAACCATTATGAAACGCAGAAGAATGTTACCGGATATTAATTCCAACAACCCTGTGGTACGCGGACATGCAGAAAGAAATGCCATAAATGCTCCTATACAAGGTTCTGCTGCCGACATTATTAAAATGGCAATGATTAACATTTTTACTGTTTTTGAAGAAAAGCAATTGAAATCTAAAATGTTATTGCAAGTGCATGATGAGTTAATTTTTGATGTACATCTTTCTGAATTGGATCAAGTGCAACAAATTGTGAAAGAAAAAATGGAGCATGCCGTAAAATTGAGCGTCCCATTAGATGTAGAAATGAACCATGCTGACAATTGGCTGGCGGCTCATTAATGTTTTTATTATCCAATGAAAATATTTGCTGAAACAGAAAGACTAATCCTTAGAGAAATTCTTCCTACAGATATTGAGGGACTGTTTGAACTAGACTCTGACCCTGAAGTGCATAAATATTTAGGGAATAAACCCGTAAAGGATAAAAACCAAATTCCAGACATTATAGATTTTATACGTCAACAATATATTGACAATGGTATAGGTCGCTGGGCTATTATTAATAAAGAAACGAACCATTTTATGGGTTGGACAGGACTAAAATTTGTTACTGAAGAAACAAATAAACACAAAAACTACCACGATCTTGGGTATAGGTTAATTCAAAAATATTGGGGCAAAGGCTTCGCAACAGAAAGTGCAATAGCTTCATTAAATTATGGTTTTAACACATTATATTTAAATGAAATTTATGCCGCAGCTGATATAGATAACATCGGTTCCAACAAAATTTTAACAAAACTGGGGTTTAATTTTATCGAGAGATTTACCTATGATGGAGCCATCCATAATTGGTATAAATTAGAAAAAAGTACTTGGGTAGATAAAAAGTAACCCCATCCATCAACACCTCCAATAAAATTTAAAACTAAATTCTAAAAAAATCATTATTTACTTCAATTCCTAAATAAGAATTATTATCTTTGAGGAATAATTACTAGTAAATATCATGAGCGATTTTTATAGAAAAGCATTAAAAGAAAAAGGACTAAAAGTAACTCCTCAGCGTGTGGCTATTTTTGAAGCGATAACACATTTAAAAAACCATCCTACAGCCGAAAATATAATAGCATACATCAAAAAAAATCATCCCAACATTTCTGTTGGTACGGTATATAAAGTGTTAGATTCTTTTGTAGAAAACAAGCTGCTAAGCAAAGTAAAAACAGAGAAAGACATTATGCGTTACGATTCGGTCTTAACCAACCATCATCATTTATATTGTACAGAAACAGACCGTATTGAAGATTATGAAGATGAACAACTGAATAAAGTCATCGAAAATTATTTTAAAACACACCAAATAAAAAACTTTAACATTCAAGAAGTTAAACTTCAGATAACAGGAAAATTTAATAACTAACTTAAATAACAAAATTATGGACAAATCAACAGGAAAATGCCCCTTTCATCACGGTGCAAACACAGAAACAGGTAACACCACAATGGAATGGTGGCCAAAAGCATTAAATTTAGATATTTTACACCAACACGACACGAAAACCAATCCCTTGGGGAGTAAGTTTAACTATGCCGAAGAATTCAAAAAACTAGACTTAGAGGCTTTAAAAAACGACTTAAAAAAATTCATGACTGAAAATCAAGATTGGTGGCCTGCCGATTGGGGACATTATGGCGGATTAATGATTCGTATGGCTTGGCATGCCGCAGGAACATACAGAATTGCTGATGGTCGTGGAGGAAGTAACACAGGAAACCAACGTTTTGCACCGCTAAACAGCTGGCCCGACAATGGTAACTTGGACAAGGCACGTAGGTTATTATGGCCAATTAAGAAAAAATACGGTAACAAAATTTCTTGGGCAGATTTATACATCCTTGCCGGAAATATGGCTTACGAATCTATGGGATTCAAAACATTTGGTTTTGCCGGTGGTCGTGAAGACATTTGGCATCCCGAAAAAGATATTAATTGGGGAAATGAAAAAGAATGGTTGGCAGCAACTAAAAACCGTTACTCAAGCGATGCCGACAGAGACTCTTTAGATAATCCGTTGGCTGCCGTACAAATGGGGTTAATTTATGTAAATCCAGAAGGTGTTGATGGAAATCCAGATCCTCTAAAAACTGCTCAAGATGTTAGAATGACTTTCAAGAGAATGGCTATGAACGATGAAGAAACAGTAGCACTAACAGCCGGAGGGCATACCGTTGGTAAAGCACATGGAAATGGCGATGCGTCTATTTTAGGAGAAGCTCCTGAAGGAGCGGCAATTCATGAGCAAGGTTTTGGTTGGATGAACCCAAAAGGCAAAGGAAATGCTGAAGACACCGTTACTAGTGGCTTGGAAGGTGCTTGGACTACCACTCCTGATAGATGGAATAATACGTATTTTCATTTATTGTTAAATCACGAATGGGAATTGAAAAAAAGCCCTGCCGGAGCTTGGCAATGGGAACCTATCAATATGAAGGAAGAAGACAAACCTTTTGATGCACATATACCAAATGTCCGCAGAAATCCAATCATGACAGATGCTGATATGGCAATGAAAATGGATTCTGAGTATAGAAAAATTTCAGAGCAGTTTTATAAAGATCATGAATATTTTAAAGAAGTTTTTGCAAGAGCATGGTTTAAATTAACCCACAGAGATTTGGGACCAAAAAGCCGCTATTTAGGTGCAGATGCTCCAAAAGAAGATTTAATTTGGCAAGACCCTGTTCCAACAGTTGATTATACATTATCTGATACAGAAATTGAAGAATTAAAAGCTAAACTATTGAACAGCGGATTAAGCGAAACAGAACTTATCAATACCGCTTGGGATAGTGCAAGAACGTTCAGAAAGTCTGATTACAGAGGTGGAGCAAACGGAGCAAGAATTCGTTTGGCACCTCAAAAAGATTGGGAAGGAAACGAACCTGAAAGACTGCAAAAAGTATTGAATAAACTCACTGAAATTCAAGCAGGCTTATCTAAAAAAGTAAGCATAGCGGATTTAATTGTATTAGGAGGAACCGCAGCAGTTGAAAAAGCTGCTCAACAAGGCGGAGTAAACATCAAAGTTCCTTTTAATGCTGGAAGAGGAGATGCATCAGCAGAAATGACCGATGTAGAATCGTTTGAGGTGTTAGAACCACTACACGATGGTTACAGAAACTGGTTGAAAAAAGACTACACTGTAAAAGCGGAAGAATTGTTATTAGACAGAACTCAACTGATGGGCTTAACTGCTCCTGAAATGACGGTATTAATTGGTGGAATGCGTGTGTTAGGAACAAATCACGGAGAAAGCAAACATGGTGTTTTTACAGATAAACCAGGGGTTTTAAGCAATGATTTCTTTGTGAATCTTACCGATATGAATTACGCTTGGAAACCCGTTAATGATAATTTATACAACATTGTTGACAGAAAAACAGGAGCAACCAAATGGACTGCTACACGAGTGGATTTAGTTTTTGGCTCCAACTCTATATTGCGTGCTTATGCAGAAATGTATGCTCAAGACGATAACAAAGAGAAATTTGTACACGATTTTGTAAACGCTTGGACAAAAGTGATGAATGCCGACAGGTTTTGATTTGATCTAATTTAACAAGTTATACAAAGCCCATTAATTTGAGTCTGTCTATAAAGTCGGCAGTCTTCAATTTTCAGTCAGCAAATGTTTCTGTAATGTATTACTTTTTGCTAACTGCCGATTGTAGATTGAGGACTTAATTGTAAAAAGTCATATATATAGACATACACAAATTAATGGGCTTTGTTTTTATATCCTGAAAACAAAATTTGTGTACGTCATTTAATTTTTTATCTTTGTTATAGTTTAAAATCCCATTGAAACTATGCGTTACTATTTTCTACTTCTACCCATTTTATTTTTTGCTATGTTAACATCATGTGCTGATGAAGAAACAAGCATTATAGAAAATAAAGAAGCTATAGAAATTAGAACCGAAAAAAGAGTTGAAGCCTCAAACAAAGTGCTATCTACAGTTCCTCTACCTTTAGAAGCTGCCGAAATCTTTAAAACCGAAGGTGTTATTTATGATAAAAATTATCTTAATGCCGTAGAAAATGTAAACAACTACACTACCAGCACTCAAAAGGCACTAAACTTTGGTATTTATGGTGTTGATTTAAGTTACGCCACCATTTTCGACCAAACACAAGCGTGTATGCTTTATATCAATTGTTCTAAAAAATTAGCTGAAGAATTAGGCTTAACCAATGTTTTTGATGTTGCTACTATTGAAAGAATTGAAAACAATATCGAAACGAAAGACTCTGTGCTATCCATTGCAGAACAAAGTTACAGACAAGCAGATGCTTATCTAAAAACAACTCACCAAGAAGAATTGGCTGCTTTGGTATTAGCAGGAGGTTGGATAGAGGGCTTGTATTTAGGAACTCGTCAATCTGCAAAAGACATTGAAAACAGTCTGATTAAACAAAAAATTAACGCTCAAAAACAATCTTTAGTTGAGCTAATTAACTTATTAGAAAGTTTTAAAAGTGACAATATTGCCAACTTAAACAATCAATTAAAGCAATTAGATGAAGTTTTTATGATTAAAAATCAAGAAGACTTTATTAATATTGCTGATAAAGTAACCAAAATTAGAAATCAAATTATAAACTAAATCCACAACAACATGAAAACAACTATCGTAATCGCAACCGCATTAATTTTTTCACTAACCATTAACGTTAACGCACAAAGTAAAGCTACTAAAAGTGAAGCAAAAACAATTTCACAAGATCGTTCTGCAAATCCAAAAATTCAGGCTAAGAAAGACAAAGAAGTAGTAGAAAAAAACATACAAACAATGGTAGAAGAAATTCAAAAAGAAGAAAAAAATCTTGCAGAAATTCAAGCTCAAAAAAATGATCCTGCCAATAGTGACAGCAAAATTGATGAAGCTATCAACACCTCTAAAAACAAAATCAACGAAATGACTGAAAAGCTTAAGAAAGAAAATACCAAATTGAAAGAATTACAAAAAATTATAGATAGTAATGAATAACAGCATAAATACAGATAAAGCCCCAAAACCAATGGGGCTTTATCCTCATGCAAAAAAAGCAGGTAATTTACTTTTTTTATCGGGTGTTGGCCCTAGAGCTGCTGGTTCAGGTAGCGAAGAAGCTAATATTCCTGGATTAAAATTCGATAAAAACGGAAATTACGAAGTGTTTGATTTTGAAGCTCAATGTCGATCAGTTTTCGATAATGTAAAACTAATTTTAGAAGAGTCTGGTGCTACTTGGAACGATTTGGTGGACGTTACTGTTTTTCTTACCGACATGAAAAGAGACTTTAAAACCTACAACAAAGTTTATGCTGAATACTTTAAAGAAAATCAACCTTGCAGAACTACTGTAGAAGTAGGTGCTCTTCCCTCTCCTATTGCCATAGAATTAAAGTGTATAGCTTACTTAAAGGATTAAACTCTGGAAAAGAAAAACTTTTCAAAAAAATCTTCCTTAAAACTTACCTTTCAACACAGTTTTTGCATTCAAATAATAGGGTTAAAATCGATAAAAATATACTGAATTAACCCATAAATTTGCTACCTTTACATCTAAAATTAGAGGGAAAAAGCGATGTCAAAACTAACGTTTAGCCTTGAAAATGAATACGACTTCGAATTGATTGGAATTAGTTGCCACTCAAAAGATTATAGAATTTGTTGGTCGTTAAATAATGCCCTCAAAACAAACTTTAAAAGAATTGAAGATTACGAAATACAAAAAAAAAACGAAATTATTAACTTTCCGTTTTTTGAATATATTGACGAAGACAACAATATAGAATATTTTGTAATAGCCAACAAAAGTAGCGAAGGTTATTTGGTTAGTGAAAAACAAAGTATTGATTATTTTCTAGTCTTAAAGGGTAGTGTTACCGATAAACTTGTTGACAATTTAACCAAAAAAGTTAAAGAAATAGATGTTGTTATTATTGCTCATAAAATAGATATAAACGAACTTAAATCAAAACAAAACTTATTATTTTAATGAACTACAGAAAAACAAAAATTGTTGCCACCATTGGTCCTGCTACCTCCTCAAAAGCAATGCTTAAAAAAATTATTAAAGCAGGAGTAAATGTTTGCAGGGTAAATTTTTCTCACGGAAGTTATGAAGATCACGAACAAGTAATCCATAACATTAGAGAAATAAACACCGAGCTTGGAACCCACACCGCTATCTTAGCAGATTTACAAGGTCCAAAAATTAGAGTAGGAAAAATTGAAAATAATGGCGTAATGCTTAAAAATGGCAGCAAGTTTATTCTTACTTCTACCAAGTGTGAAGGAAATGCCGAAAAAGCATACATCAGCTATCAAAACTTTCCTAAAGATGTAAAACCAAAAGAAAGAATATTGTTGGATGATGGGAAGTTGGCGTTAGAGGTGGTTTCTACCAACAGAAAAGACGAGGTAATTACCAAAGTAATTCATGGCGGAAAATTATCCTCCAATAAAGGCGTTAATCTCCCTAATACCAAAGTTTCTTTACCAAGTTTAACAGCAAAAGATTTAGAAGATTTAAAATTTGCCCTAAAAATGAATATCTCATGGATAGGTTTATCCTTTGTGAGAAATGCCAGAGATATTATTGAGTTAAGACACCTTATTGCCAAAGCAAAAAGCAATGCTAAAATTGTTGCCAAAATTGAAAAACCTGAAGCGGTAGCCGAAATTGACGACATCATTAAAGAAACAGATGCCATTATGGTTGCTCGTGGTGATTTAGGTGTTGAAATTCCTTTCCATAAAGTACCACTTACCCAAAAAATGATAGTGAAAAAATGTATGCAAGCTGCTAAGCCTGTAATTATTGCTACCCAAATGATGGAAAGCATGATAGAAAACATTACTCCTACCAGAGCAGAAGTTAATGATGTGGCAAATGCGGTATTAGATGGTGCTGATGCAGTTATGCTTAGTGCAGAAACTTCTGTAGGAAAACATCCTATAGCAGTAATAAAAGCTATGGCAAGCATTATCGAAAATGTAGAAACTAGCGATTCACTTTATCATTACGAATATCCGCCAGATGAAAATAATGAAGAAAGATACATTACAGATTCTATTTGTTTTAACTCTTGTAGATTAGCCCACAGAACAAATGCTGCGGCTATTGTAACCATGACTTTTTCCGGTTATACAGGTTTTAAAATATCGAGTTTTAGACCAAGGGCTGGTGTTTTTGTTTTTACAGGAAACAAAGATATCTTAAACATGTTGAGCTTAGTTTGGGGAGTGAAAGTTTTTTATTACGATAAATTTGTAAGTACCGACCATACTATTGCTGATATCAAATACATCTTAAAGAAAGAAAAAAGAATTAAATCTAAAGACTTAGTCATCAACTTAGCGAGTATGCCTATTAGTGAGAAAGGGCAAACAAACATGATGAAATTAAGCATCGTTGATTAAAAAATAAAAACATTAAAAATATTACTATGTCATTAAACATAAACTTACTTAAAGAAATTGCCGAAGCTGCTGGAGCTCCTGGTCATGAGCAACGTATTAGAGAAATTGTAATTAGAGAAGTAACTCCACTAGTTGACGAAGTTTCTGTAGATAATATGGGCAACGTTTACGCTATTAAAAAAGGAAAAGAATCCAAAAAAGTGATGATTGGCGCCCACATGGACGAAATCGGATTTATTGTTACCCATATTGATGATAACGGATTTGTTCGTTTTCATACCTTGGGAGGATTCGACCCGAAAACATTAACTGCACAAAGAGTTATCATTCACGGAAAAAAAGATGTTATTGGCGTAATGGGTTCTAAACCTATTCATGTTATGACGGCCGAAGAAAAAACCAAACAACTAAAAACTACCGACTTTTTTATTGATTTAGGAATGAATAAAAAAGAAGTAGAAAAAATTGTAAGTCTTGGCGACCCAATTACAAGAGACAGAAACCTGATAGAAATGGGCAACTGTGTTAACTGTAAATCGTTGGATAACCGATTAGCAGTTTTTATTCTTATTGAATCATTAAGAGATTTAAAAAAACAAGCTGTTCCTTATGATGTGTATGGTGTTTTCACAGTTCAAGAAGAAGTTGGTATTAGAGGAGCAAGTGTAGCATCATTAAAAATTCAACCTGACTTTGGTTTTGGATTAGATACCACCATTGCTTACGATGTGCCAGGAGCTAAAGCTGAAGAAATGATTACCAAATTGGGCGATGGAACAGCCATAAAAGTAATGGATAGCTCTACTATTTGCGATTACAGAATGGTTAAGTTTATGGAAGGCGTTGCTAAAAAACATAAGATTACCTATCAGAAAGAAATTTTAACGGCTGGAGGAACAGATACTGCCGGAATACAACGAATGAGTGCCGGTGGAGCTATTTCAGGGGCAATTTCTATTCCAACTAGACATATACATCAAGTAATTGAAATGGCAAACAAAGACGATATTCAAGGTAGTATCGATTTGCTTTCTAACTGCTTATTGGAACTCAATACTTACGACTGGAAATTTTAAGAAAAAGCTGTTTGAAGTTTGAGGTTTGAGGTTTCATGTTTGAGGTTTAACTAAACTATTGGCTTTGCAGCGTTGGCAATTCCCCTCTTGAGAGGGGTTAGGGGTGTGTTTTATTAGTCAGAAGTTGGAAGACGGCAGTAACCATTCACGATTTCAACCTCAAACTTCAAACCTGAAACCCACTATCCTACCAACTCATAAGTCAACACTTTTATAGGATATTGTAGGTTGTAGCTAATCATAGTAATATCATCCAATATCCCTCTATCTTCGGGATGGCAATACCATTCTAAATTAAGTTGTGTTCTATCGAATTTTTCTAAACCAACAATTAACTCAACCAACTGAAAAATATAGTTGAAAGAAGCGTCATTATAATAATCTAAATCAATTAAAACTTTGGTGCTTTTTGCTGGATCTTCAAAATACTTTTTAAGCATTTTTAAAATTGTGGGGTAAAATTCTTCTGGTTTTGAATGAGTAGAAGAACCTATTAACTTGATATTTCCCGTTTTGAAATTGATTAAAACTAAGGGAGTATTGGTATCCTCTTTAATTTCAAATTTGTCCATTGTTTTTTATTTCAAAATTACTAACAGACTATCTTTTTTAATGTAATGCAAGAATTAACAGTGTGTTATGAAATTGTAAATAAAAGCAATTTTCAGTTTTTTTACTCAAAATCTCTATACAGTAAATATTTTTTTCGGGTAATTTTAAACTGTTTCAAGCCTTCTTGCCAAGAGGCATAAATTTCTTTTTCGGTTTTGCCTGCTTTAATTTGTTCTTGTAGTTGGTTAGTTCCTGCTAACAAATTAAATGAACTGGTAAAAAAACCTTCTTTCTCAGGGAAGTTTTGGTAAATATCTAACAACCAAAATAAATTTAGTTTTTTTAGTCCTCGCATACAAGTTATTCCGTATTCCGATAAATTATAGCCTTTACACAGCTCCCCTTCTAACTTTGGTTTTTTGGCTCCTTCCATGCTTTTAGGAGTAAAACTATATTTTTCTGAGTTAATTTTAGGGTGTCCCAATACCTGAAAAGGCAATGCTGTTCCTCTACCAACGCTTATAGGAGTACCTTCAAACAAACACAAAGAAGGATACAAATAAACACTACTCATATTCGGCAAGTTAGGCGAAGGTTTTATAGGTAATTCATAAGCACCTAAATGGTCGTACTGTTTCATTTTTATGATGGTTAAATCGCATTGCACCTTATTTTCTAACCATTTTTCGCCATTAATCATTTGAGCAAATTCGCCAACCGTCATGCCATGAACTATTGGTACAGGATGCATCCCAATAAACGATTTGTATTTTTCTTCTAAAATTGGGCCGTCAACAAAATGCCCATTAGGATTCGGTCTATCTAAAATTATTAGCGGAATATTATTTTCAGCACAAGCTTCCATCACATAATGCATGGTAGAAATGTAAGTGTAAAACCTTGCTCCAACATCCTGAATATCAAAAATAACAACCTCAACACCTTGTAGTTGTTCGTTGGTAGGTTTTTTATTATTTCCATAAAGCGAAACAATAGGAAGTTTTGTTTTTTCGTCAGTTGCTGAATTTACTTTTTCTCCGGCATCGGCTTTTCCTCTAAACCCATGCTCAGGACTAAACACTTTTACCACATTTATTTTTAAGGCTAAAAGACTATCGACCAAATGCGTTTTATTAATAACAGCGGTATGATTAGCTACTATTCCTACTTTTTTGTTTTGCAATAAAGGCAAATACTTTGCTGTTTGGGCAGCTCCGGTAATAATTGGCAAATCGGGTTTTTCTACAATAGCTTTAGGTATAGTTACTGCCTGCATGTTTTCGGGCATCTTTTTATCTTGCTGAGCATCGCAACTGGAATAAAAAAAGATAAAAAACAGTATAAATAAGATTTGCTTCATCTGTGTATTTTTTAATGTATTAATTCGGTCAGATGTAACTTGCCAATAATCATTTTCTTGTGTTTTAAAATTTTTAATATGGCTCGTTTCATGGTCATCAACTAAGTTTTACTATTTTTGTTTATCACTTTAAGATGTAAAGTTAATTAAATTGCTCATCCCTACAAACAGAAAGACTTAAAACACCATTATGAATCTGGAGTATTTCATATCTAAGAAAATAATACAGGGAGACAGCAAATCCAATAAATTTACGCAGCCAATAATAAAAATAGCCATTGTTGCCATTTCGTTGGGAATGATAGTGATGATTACTTCTTTAAGTATTGTTAGAGGATTTCAGGAGGAAATTCGTAATAAAATCATCGGTTTTGGAAGCCATATTCAGATTACCAGTTACGATTCGCACAATACCTACGAAGCAAGTCCTATTGATAAAGACCAAGATTTTTATCCTGAAATAGAAGAGGTTAAAGGAGTAAATCACATACAAGTTTTTGCTACCAAGGCAGGTATTATTAAAACCAAAGAAGAAATTTATGGTGTTGTTGTAAAAGGTGTTGGCAGCGATTTCGATTGGAGTTTTTTTAATGATAAACTAAAGAAAGGCAAAACTTTTATCATTAATGATTCTATTGCTGCCGATAGTATTTTACTCTCTAAAACCATTGCCAACAAAATGCAGTTGGATGTTGGTGATAAAATGTTCATCTATTTTATTCAGGAAAACGGACAGTTACGCCCCAAAGATTTTATTGTTGCAGGAATTTACCAATCGGGATTGGAGCAATTTGACAATATTATTGTGCTAACCGATATAGCTCATATTCAGAAAAGAAACGGTTGGACAAACAACCAAGTAGGCGGATTTGAAATTACTATAGATAAGTTTAAAGATTTAGATAAATTAGATGAGTTTATTTATGAAAATATTGGCTACGACCTGCATTCTAAAACCATACAACAACAAAACCCCGATATTTTTAACTGGTTGGAATTACAAGATTTAAACGTGGTAATTATTATTATTTTAATGCTGGTAGTTGCCATTATCAACATTGTTTCGGCATTGCTTATTCTTATTTTAGAAAGAGTTAGAACCATAGGAATTCTAAAAGCTATGGGCATGAGCAATTGGAGTGTGAGAAAAATTTTTATCTACAATGCTATTTATCTTATCATAAGAGGGTTGTTTTTGGGGAACATTATTGGTATTGGCTTGTGTTTATTGCAACTTCAGTTTGGCTTTTTAAAACTGCCCGAAGAATCTTATTTTGTTCCTGTCGTACCTATAAAGCTTGAGCTTGTTAATATCTTGTTACTTAATGCAGGTACACTGTTGGTGTGCGTTTTAATGTTAATTGTTCCATCATTAGTAGTGTCTAAAATATCCCCTATAAAAGCTATTCGGTTTGATTGAAAGTTAGGAGAAAGGAGTTAGTTGAGAAGTTTATAAGGTTAATAGTATAAAGCGTAGAAAACATTTAAAAAGATGAAGTCTTGACCCTTGATTTTTTTGTTTCTTTTGTGTCAAAACAAAAGAAAGGCAAAAGTACCATTTCGTAAGACCCTACCAACCTAGCTAAAATAGCATCTTAATATTAAAAAGATTCCCGATAATTTTTTCGTTACACTACAAAATTTCGGGAATGACGCTAAAAGGGAGACTCCGTTTGATGTTTTAAGGGCATCTAAAAAATAATTTTTTCTTTTTAAAACGGAATTATGTATATTTATACTCGTTAAAACCTAATTTACAATAAAACTATGGCATTAAACATTTTCCAAACAAACAATAATAGTAGTGGTTTTGCTACAAAAAGCAAGAAAATGGCAAGAATGGGTGCTATTGGTGCTTTTTTTATTACCATGGCCTATGCTAGTTTTACGTGTATGTTTACAACTGATACCACCAATTTAATAATGGCTTTTAGTCTGCCTATGGCTTGTATTGTGTTTTATGGCATTACTTACACCAAAATAAGCAGCAAAACTATTTACGAAATTTTACTTTACTTTTTAATGATTTCAGCATGTTTTACCATATTTATTGGCTACAAAATTAATTTTGAAGGTAATTATAGTGTGCTAATGATGGTTATTTTAAACCTTACGCTTTTTATTATTCCTACCAACAAAAAACTGGCAATTTATTTCGGAGTGGTTTTCACTTTTCTTTTAGTTACCTTATTGCTCTCAGCAAAAAGCTATAGCTTTATTTGGCTAATTATATGTTTGTTTTTGTTTTCCTTTATTTTAAGCTTCATTATAACCATGCAACGAAGAAATCTAATTAGAACAATAGACAGCAATGCTTCTATACTTAAATCTATTGCCAATACTACCAATGATGCTTTTTTATTGGTTGATTATTTTTCTAAAGAAATTAAAGATGCAAATGAAAGAACTTCAAAAATTTTTAACCTTATTAACTCCAAAGATCTAATAAAAACAGATTACCAAACATTGTTTGCCGATAAAAATTACATTCAACAAAATCGCACGGAAATTAAACAACAAATTACCGATCACGGCTATTTTAATGATGAAGTACTATTTAAAACAATTGATGGAGAAATTTTTTGGGGATATTTATCCTTATCGCCTTTTAATGCTGCCAAAAACAATTACTACTTGTTACAAATAAGAAATATTGATGCAAAGAAAAAGTACGATGAAAAGATAGCTTACAACAGTGAAAAGTATAGGTTTATCTTAGATAATTTAGATGAATTCATCTATTTAGCAAACTACTCCAAAGGGAATATCCCCGATTTTGAATATGTAAGTCCTTTTATTGAAGAAATTTTTGGTATTAAACCTCACCAAAATGTTTCTCAAGAGATTCAGGAAAAAGTAGCTCAGTTATATCATCCTGAAGATGTCCCTAAAATAAAAAAAGAAAAAGATCAATTCTTTAGTGATAAAAAAGCCGCTGTATTCAATTATCGAGTAAAACCACTTGGTAAAGATAAATACATTTGGATTCAAGAAAAAGTATTCCCACGCTTAGATGAAAATGGCAATATCATAGAAATTTTAGGAATTCTAAGGAAAAAAGAGGATTGATTTTAGATTGGAAATTAGAGAGTAGAAATTGTGAAACGACAACGATTAACTTTTAACAAATAACTATTAACCTCAAACTTCAAACCTCCAACCTTTTTATTTCCTTAATTTTGTCCTAATTTTTATTATCAATGGCAAAAATAGGCGACATAGAACTAGGAGAGTTCCCACTTTTACTTGCTCCAATGGAAGACGTTAGTGACCCACCTTTTCGTGCATTGTGCAAAGAAAATGGTGCTGATTTAATGTACACTGAATTTATTTCTTCGGAAGGATTGATTAGAGATGCTGCTAAAAGCGTAAAAAAACTCGATATTTTTGAATACGAACGCCCCATTGGCATTCAGATTTTCGGGAATGATATTGAATCTATGCGTCAGGCAACGGAAGTAACCACCCAAGCCAACCCAGATATTATTGATATAAATTATGGTTGTCCAGTTAAAAAAGTGGCTTGTAAAGGTTCCGGAGCGGGTATTTTGCAAGATATTCCTAAAATGGTAAAAATGACTGCCGAAATTGTAAAATCTACGCATTTACCTGTTACCGTAAAAACCCGTTTAGGTTGGGATGAAAGTACCAAATACATTGTTGAAGTAGCAGAAAGATTGCAAGATGTTGGTATACAAGCTATCTCTATTCACGGTAGAACCAGAAAACAAATGTATAAAGGAGAAGCCGACTGGACCTTAATTGGCGAAGTAAAAAACAACCCCAGAATGCATATTCCTGTTTTTGGAAATGGAGATGTGGACACCCCCGAAAAAGCCTTAGCAAATAAAAACAGATATGGTATTGATGGCGTAATGATAGGCAGAGCAAGCATTGGTTATCCTTGGATTTTTAATGAGATTAAGCATTTTATGGCTACCGGAGAACATCTTGCTCCGCCAACCATAGAACAGCGTATAAATGTTGCCAAACGCCATTTAGAAATGTCCATAAAATGGAAAGGCGAAAAATTAGGCATTGTTGAAATGCGAAGACATTATGCTAATTATTTTAAAGGGATTCCTCACTTAAAAGAATTCAGAATAAAATTAGTTACCGAAACCAATCCTGAAATTTTATTCCAAACCTTAAATGAAATTACTACAGCGTTGAGTTATTAAAGATGCTTTTTAGTAAGCACTCTTACCGGATACCAAGAAGCCAAGAAGCCAATTATCAATACAATAATGGTAATATAAATAAAATCTAATAGCTCTAATTTTATGGGGTAAAATTCTACCACACTACCATCTAATCTCAATAAACCAAACTGCATTTGTAGCCAACATACAAAAGCTCCTAACACCATCCCAGAAATAGCTCCAGCTAAATTAATAATCATTCCCTCCATAAAAAATAGTTGTTTAATGGTTTTTCTGGAAGCTCCCATGGTACGCAAAATCCAAATGTCTTTTTTCTTATCAATAATCAACATGGTAAGCGAACCAATAATGTTAAAAGAAGCGATTATCAATATAAAGGTTAGGATAAGGAAAGTAATCCATTTTTCAGTTTTGTTGGTTTTAAAAATCAACTCATTCAACTCATGTCGGGTTTTTACTACATAATCATCACCCAAAATAGCCTGTATTTTTTCTTTTGCTTTTTCATGATTTACCCCCGATTTTAGCCCCAACTCTACAGATGATATTTTTCCTTCGTAAGAAAGTACTTTTTGTGCAAACCTTAAAGGTGTAACTACATATTTGGTATCAAAATCAGGATTTACAGAAAAAATACCTGTTGGAATAGCAAATTTTCGAGTAAACTCATCCGTTGGAACAAATGCTTTTGCTAAGCCTTTTTTCGGGACAATAATACTCACTTGTTCCACTATCATGTTGTGTAAATACAAGGATAATTTATCAGCAATTCCATAACCCAACACTATTTTATTAGAATCATCCATCATCACTTGTCCTTCAATCATTAGGGTGTCTAAGCCCGTCATTTCATAAAACTGCGGTTCAACACCTTTTAAAGTAGCAATAGTTTGCTTCTCCATGTATTTCACCAACACTACATCCTCAACAGCATGATTATAAAAAGCCACTTCATCCAATTGCAAAATTTTATCTTTAGGAAAATCAGCAACATCAAATGTTTTACCTTTGATAGCTTCAATTTTTATATCCGGATCGAATGAAGCATAAAGCTTTTCCACTAAATCTTCCAGTCCGTTAAATGCAGAAAGTACAATTACCAACGCCAACGTTCCTACAGCAATGCCAAGCACCGAAATCCACGAAATAATGTTAATGACATTATGCGATTTTTTGGCAACAAAGTACCTTTTGGCTATGTAAAACGGAAAGTTCAATGTTATAGAAATACAAGTTTTAACTAGTCGGCTAATTTACAACTTTTAAAATTAGTTAAATTCAAATCCAACAATTAATAGGTGTTGGAATTTGAGTAACTTTGTGCTATCATTAATCAACTTCTTATGCTCAACTGGATAAAAAATCATAAAATTTCTTTTCTTGTAGCTTTTTTAGGTGCTGCTGCCGGATATGCTTATTGGTATTTTATCGGTTGCGAAAGCGGCTCTTGTGCTATTACTTCAGTTTGGTACAGAACTGCTGCCTATGGAGCATTTATGGGTTGGTTAGTGGGCGATTTTGCTAACGATAAATTTAACAAACAAGAAAATAAAACAGACCATGAATAAATTTTCCTATTTAGCGTATACTATTGCCTTTACAGCATTACTAGCTTGTGGCAATGAAAAAACTGCCGAACAACAAAAAGTTGTAACGGTAGAAGAACAGCCTAAACAAATTGCTGAAGGTGTTGAAGAACTTACCATAGAAGAAAGTCAAGCTTACACACTAAAAGGACAAGAAATTGCTCAACAAACGTTTAAAGCATTAAGTAGCAATTTAAAAAAAGCCATGAGCGAAGGTGGTGTTAAAAATGCTGTTAAATTCTGTAATGTAAATGAAAGTATTATTGTTGATTCGCTTTCAAAACATTATGATGTTAGCATTAAAAGAACCAGCCACAAACTACGAAATGAGAAAAACAAACCCAATGCTTCCGAACAAGAAATGATTGATTACTACTTAAATGCTTCAAAAACTACCGAAGATTTATTTCCAGAAGTAAAACGAAATACTGATAATACAGTAAGTTTTTACGCTCCTATTCATTTACAACCACTTTGTGTTACTTGCCACGGAATGGTAGGAAAACAAGTTGCTGAAACTGATTACAAATCTATTTTAGCACTTTATCCTAACGATAAAGCAGTTGATTTTAATATTGATGAATTTAGAGGAATTTGGAGCATTACTTTTAAATAATTAATTTATCATGGCTGCTTTTAATGAAATAATCAATTCCGACCAACCCGTTTTAGTAGATTTCTTTGCTACTTGGTGTGGTCCGTGCAAAACCATGTCGCCAATTTTAGATGATGTGGCAAAACAAGTACAAGGCAAAGCCCGTGTATTAAAAATTGATGTAGATAAAAACCAACAAGCTGCTACAGCTTATCAGGTAAGAGGTGTGCCGACACTTATTTTATTTAAAAATGGCAAACAGCTTTGGCGACAATCAGGTGTTATAGATGCCAATCAGTTAGTGCAAATTATTAATCAACATAGCTAATACATATCTTAAAAAAGATTATTAGCTTTGGTGCTTTATTTTTAAGCAACACATTTTCACTGTTTTCAGTATTAAAACTAATGAATAAGCAAATCGGCATAATTTTTTTACTTTTTTTGCTTGCTACTCAATTAGCTTTTAGTCAGCAACTTAATTTACCACTTAACCGCGAATTTAATTTGGTGAATCAAAAAGAATTCAATGCATTAGAAAATAATGTACACACTTCTTTTCATCCTATTCTTCAATCAAAAGTAGCAACCGACAGCTTTTATTTGCTTAAAAACCATGAGCAAGATGCTTACCTCATCAATGTAAATAAAACTTATCTTAAAGATAAATCGTGGTTTTCTAGAAAACTCTTTCACGAAAATTTTGTGAGGGTTGATACAGGAGATTTTTACCTTACCATAGATCCTTTGCTTAATTTGGAGATGGGACAAGATGGCGAATCCCTCAATACAGAGCAAACACTTTATGTAAATACCAGAGGAATTATTGCTAAAGGACATATTGGTGAAAAATTTTCATTTCAAACTGCATTGTATGAAAATCAAGCTGTTTTCCCCGATTATATGGCAGCTTATGTGCGTTCAACCAATGTAGTTCCCGGACAAGGAAGAGTGAAGCGTTTTAAAATTAATGGGTTTGATTATAATTCGGCTACTTCTTATATTTCTTACTCTCCCAGTAAACGATTTAATTTTCAGTTGGGTAACGACAAACAATTTATAGGTGATGGTTATCGCTCGATTCTGCTTTCCGATTATGCTTATCATTATCCGTATTACAAAGCTACAGCTTGGTTTGGTAAGAAAAATCAATTTCAATATACCAAAGTAAACACCGGATTATCGAGCCTCGACAGAAGAGAACAAGGTTCAACTCCCGAAGAATTATTTATGCGTAAAAGTATGTCGGTGCACTATTTAAGTTGGATAGCTACCAAATGGCTTCATTTAGGATTTTTTGAATCAACAATATGGCAAACGGAAGATAGCAGCGGCACAAAACCTTACAACTTTATGCAATTAAATCCTGTATTGTTTGCTAATACGTTGGTTACAGGCTTTGATGGTAAAAACAATTCTCAATTAGGACTTAACGCAAAAATAAAACTACCTATCAATACTATTCTTTATGGTCAGTTGTTGTATGACGGCAATAAAAACCACACAAAAACGGGCTATCAAGCAGGGGTAAAGTTTTGTGGCATTACGGGATTAACCTTACAAGCCGAATATAACCATGTAGAACCTTACACTTACAGCAATGCTATTCCGCTACAAAATTATTCGCATTTTAATGAACCGTTGGGGCATCCTTACGGAGCTAATTTTGATGAAATTGTAGGAATAATGAATTATAAATACAAGCGATTATTCATGCAAACAAAAGTAAATTATGCCCAACTAAGTTCTCAAGGAAGCAATATTTTTGCAAGCAACGAAAACACTATTTCAATCGTTCCCACCACAGCAGATCTAATAAACATTCAGGCACATGCGGGGTTTTTAATTAATCCTAAAAATAACATGGCTTTGATGTTGGGCATCTCTCAAAGAACACTAACAACTGATTTTGGAGAACATAAAACAAATTATATTTACTTTGCATTAAGAACTTCATTAAGAAATTTATATAGCGATATTTAACTATGGAAATAATTTTACCAATAGTAACTTCATTTTTGATTGTGCTGCTTTCAACACCTTCGTTTATTACTATTGCTAAAATGAAGCACCTGTTTGACGATCCAACAGAAAGCAGAAAAATTCACAGCCAAAAAACTCCATCTATGGGGGGAATGATGATTTTTGCCGGAATACTTTTTTCATTTTTACTTTGGCTTCCCATTAACGAAATGGGCGTAATTAAATACCTTGTTCCTTCTATGCTTATTATGTTTTTTGTGGGAATGAAAGATGATATTATTGGTACTGCACCCGCAAAAAAATTAGCGGCACACTTATTCTGTGCTTTTATTATGGTGTTTATGGCAAATGTTAAACTTACCAGTTTACACGGCTTATTTGGCATCCGAGAAATCCCTGAATACGTAGGAATTATGCTCTCCATATTTACCTATATTGTTATTATTAATGCCTTTAATTTAATTGATGGAGTAGATGGTTTGGCTGCCGGTGTAGGCTTAATAGCCGCTTCATTTTTTGGGGCTTGGTTTTATTTTGCCAACGATTGGACTTACGCTATTTTATCTTTTGCTATAGCTGGAAGTTTATTGGGTTTTTTAAGGTTTAATTTTAATCCCGCAAAAGTGTTTATGGGCGATTCGGGGTCACTTACTATAGGATTCTTAATGGCAGTATTAGCCATTGAAATGGTAGAATATAAAGCCACCGATTTACCCGATGTTATTCAAAATATTTCTAAACCCATTTTAGCCATGTCTATTTTGGTATACCCTTTGGTGGATACTATTAGGGTGTTTACCATCCGAATTTTAAGTGGTGTTTCCCCTTTTCGTGCCGACAGAAATCACATCCATCACAGGTTATTAGATTTAGGATTATCGCACAGACAGACCGTAATTGTTATTTATCTGTTTAATTTATTAATCATTGGAGGTGCTGTTTTTGCTCAACAATTCAATCCAAGTTACGCTTTTATTACACTTACAGCCTTTGTAATTCTATCTACTCAAATTCCTTTCTTATTTAAACTGAAAAAGAAAAAATGAGAATTCTCCTCTACATATTCTTGTTTTTAAGTGCTTTTCAATCTGCAATAGCACAAAATTTTAATGTTAATAATGAACGAACTTTTGAATACCTGTATCAAAATCATTTAGATACAGCTGTCGATTTTCATGCGGCAATAACTG
>Ga0209231_1000158_pt1 | contig 48666 bp, 38 predicted proteins | sample Deesub45470m_DNA_FD_188086 | JGI IMG/M metagenome (GOLD analysis project Ga0209231, IMG submission 188086) | Deep subsurface microbial communities from North Pacific Ocean - 450_OLKR46/470m Metagenome (SPAdes) (version 2) | ecosystem: Environmental > Terrestrial > Deep subsurface > Unclassified ... | reverse complement strand
ACATCTGCCTGACCAACGTCAACCGCCAGATCCACGCCCTCGACGGCACCATCGGCCGCCCCAAGGTCCTGGTCATGGCCGAACGCTGCCGGGCGATCAATCCGGCCGCCCTGGTCGAGCCGATCCAGTCCTTTTACGAGGCGAAAAATGCCGACGAGCTCCTCGGCCGCGGCTACGACTACGTCCTCGACTGCATCGACCACATCACCGCCAAGCTCCATCTCATCCAGAGCTGCCGCGAGCGGGGGCTGCCGATCATCGCCTCCATGGGAGCGGCCAACAAGCTCGACCCGAAAAAGATCGCCGTCGCCGACCTCTTCGAAACCCAGAAGTGCCGCCTGGCCCGCATCATCCGCAAGGAGCTGCGCAAGAGGGGGATCGTCTCGGGGGTCCCGGTCGTCTATTCCACCGAAGAGTTTCGTCCTCTTTCCGGCGAGACGGCGGTCTGCGCCGACAACTGCATCTGCCCGAGCAGGGAGGACCAGCGCTGGAGCTGCGGCGACCGGCGGGTGATTCTCGGCAGTTCCTCCTACATCCCCCCCCTCTTCGGCCTGACCATGGCCGGCGAGGTGATCCGCACACTCCTCGGAGAAGGGACGCCCTGATGGACTCGTTCCCCCTGCAGGTGCTGGCCCTGATCGCGGTCGGCTTCGTCTCCGGATTTCTCAACATCCTGGCCGGCGGCGGCTCCCTTCTCACCCTGCCGCTCCTCATCTTTCTCGGCCTGCCGGCCACCGTCGCCAACGCCACCAACCGCGTCGGCGTCCTCTTCCAGAACGTCTTTGCCGTCGACGCCTTCCGCCGCCGAGGGATCTTCCCCGCCCGTCTCGCCCTCTTCTGCTCCCTGCCGGCCATCGTCGGCAGCTTCCTCGGCGCCCGGCTGGCTGTGGACATCGACGAGGTGCTTTTCCAGCGCCTCCTCGCCGTCATCATGATCGGCATCCTCGTCTTCACCCTCGTCGATCCGATGAAAAATCGCCGCCGGGAAGACCTGGTCATCACCCCGTGGCGCGGGGCGGTGCTCCTCCTCTCCTTCTTCTTTATCGGCGTCTACGGCGGATTTATCCAGGCGGGGGTCGGCTTCCTCATCATTCCGGCCCTCATGCTCCACGGCGTCGACCTGGTCCGAACCAACGCCGTCAAGATCATCGTCGTGCTGATCTTCACCATCCCGGCCCTGGCGGTCTTCCTCTGGCACGACCAGGTGAACTGGCCACTGGGAATCGCCCTGGCAATCGGCAACAGCGCCGGCGGCTGGGTCGCCACCCATGTGGCGGTGAAAAAAGGGCACGACTGGATCAAGCGCGTCGTCTCCCTCACGGTCCTGGTCTTCGCCCTGAAGCTGCTCTTTGCTCCCTAGGAGCCTGTCGGACTATCCATGAGCCGGCTGCAAAATCGTCTATTTGGTCCACATCCGAGCTCCTTTTCGACCAATAGAGACGACTATTGGACCTCAAACGAGCTCGAATCTGTCCTCAAATATCCAATTTTTCGCTTCGCCCCGTATAGTCCGACAGACTCCCAGGAGGAAATCCGTCATGCCCGAACCGTTGCCGACCCGGTTTGCCCCCGCCGAACGCGCCTCCGGCGCCGACCTCCGGCGCCAGGCCGCTTATTTTTCCCAGACCTCCCTCCCCCGCCAGCTTCTCGAACGGGTGCCGTCGCTGCTGGCCATCCTCAATGCCCAGCGGCAGATCGTCTTCGCCAACCGCGCCCTTTTCGAGGCGATCGGCGTCGACGGCGAGAAGGACCTCCTCGGCCTCCGTCCCGGCGAGGCTCTCGGCTGCCTGCGACCGGCCGAAGAGGACGGAGGATGCGGCACCGGCGAGGGATGCAGCACCTGCGGCGCGGTCCTGGCCATTCTCGCCGGCCTCACCGGCCAGAGCGAGACCCGGGAATGCCGCATCACCCGCCGCATCCCGAACGGGTTCGAGGCTCTCGACCTGCGGATCTACGTCTCTCCCCTCCACTTCTCCGGCGAGGAATTCGCTGTGTTCGCCGCCAACGATATCAGCGACGAAAAACGCCGCCGCGCCCTCGAGCATATTTTTTTCCACGACCTGCTCAACGTCGTCGGCAGCATCCGCGGCTTCGCCGAGCTCCTCACCAGCTACGACCTCGCGGACAAGGAAGAGGTCTTTTTTCAGATCCATGCCGCCGCCGGACAGGTCATCGACGAGATCCAGGCGCAGCGCACCCTGCTGGCCGCTGAAACCCAGGAGCTGCGACCCCGGATCGAACCGGTGGCCGTCAACCTCTTTCTCGAGCAGATCGTCGCCACCTGCCGGGGGCATGACTCGGCCCGGAACCGGTCCCTGGTTCTGCGCCCTCTTTGCACCGACGCCCTCCTGCACAGCGACCGCGCCATCCTCGGCCGGATCCTCGGAAACATGATCAAAAACGCCCTGGAGGCAACGCCCCGGGGGGAGACGGTCACCGTCGCCGTCGTCCGGATGGGGGAGGCCTTCGCCTTTTCCGTTCACAACCCCGGGACGATTCCGCCGGAAAACCGCCACCAGATCTTTCAGCGCTCCTTCTCCACCAAAGGGAGCGGCCGGGGGCTCGGCACCTACAGCATGAAGCTTCTCAGTGGCTATCTCGAAGGGGAAATCTCCTTTACCAGCCTCCCCGGGGAGGGAACCACCTTCCGCGCCGTCTACCCCTCGCTTCTGGACGGGTAGACGGCTTCCTCCCGTAATACAAGGGGCGCCGCCGTCTTCACGGTGGCGCCCCTTTTTCGTCTTCCCATCCCCGCCCTCCTCTTCAGCCGAGGAGACTCCTCACCTTTTCGGCCACCGCCGCCGCCGTGAAGCCGAAGTGCTCGAAGAGGGCCGAAGCCGGGGCGCTGGCTCCGTACCCCGTCATGGCGATCACCGCTCCCCGGTCGCCGACGTAGCGATCCCATCCCAGGGGGGAGGCCGCCTCGACGGCGACCCGCAGGGCACAGGACGGCGGCAGGACCGACTCGCGGTAGGGACGATCCTGCGCCTCGAAGAGCTCCCAGCTCGGCAGGGAGACGACCCGCACCCCGATCCCCTCTTCTTGCAGAAGCTCCCGGGCAGCCAGGGCGAGCTGGACCTCGGAGCCGCTGGAAATGACGATCCCCTGCAGCCCCCCTTTTTCCGCCGCCAGGACATAACCGCCGCGCCGAAGTCCGGACGCCGGAGCGAGAATCCCTCGATCGAGAAGGGGGAGGTTCTGGCGCGACAGGACCAGGGCGGTGGGGCCGCGACGGTTGGAGATCGCCGACCGCCAGGCCTCCACCGTCTCGTTGGCGTCGGCGGGGCGGATCACCGTCAGGCCGGGGATGGCCCTCAACGCCGTCAGCTGCTCCACCGGCTGGTGGGTCGGGCCGTCCTCGCCGAGTCCGATGGAGTCATGGGTGAAGACGTAGATCGGCGCCAGACCCATCATCGCCGCCAGTCGGATCGGGGGCCGCATGTAATCGGAGAAGATGAGAAAGGTGCCGCCGAAGGGGATCAGGCCGTCGGTGTGGGCCAGGCCGTTGAGGATCGCCCCCATGGCGTGCTCGCGCACGCCGAAGTGGATGTTGCGACCGCTGTGGGCCGGGGCGAAGGCCCCCGCGCCGGTAAGGGCGGTATTGTTGGAGGGGGACAGATCGGCGGAGCCGCCGAGGAGAAAGGGGATGCGTCCGGCGAGAGCGTTGAGGGCCAGGCCGCTGGCCTTGCGGGTCGCCATCGCCCCGGAGCCGGGGGGAAAAACCGGCAGATCCTGATCCCAGCCGGCGGGGAGCTCCCCTTCCCGGGCCGCGAGCCAGGGAGCAAAAGGGGTCGGATCGAGATCCTGGCGCCGCCCCAGTTCCTCCCACCATTGTCTTTCCAGCTCGGCGCCCCGGGACAAGGCGCCGCCGAGGTGCTCCCGCACCGCCGCCGGGACGACGAAAGAGAGATCGGGGTCCCATCCGAAGGCGGTCTTTGTCAGACGCAGCTCCTCGGTCCCCAGAGGGGCGCCGTGGGCCTCGGCGCTGTCCTGCTTGTTGGGGGACCCCTGGCCGATGTGGGTGCGGGCGATGATCAGCGACGGCCGGGGATCGCCCTTGGCGGTTTCGAGGGCGCCGTCGATCTCCGGCAGATTTTCCCCCTCGACGTGCTGCACCTGCCAGCCGTAGGCAAGAAAGCGCGTCGCCACCTCCTCGCTGAAAGAGAGATCCGTTCCCCCCTCGATGGTGATGCGGTTGTCGAGGTAGAGATAGATCAGATTCCCCAGCTGCAGGTGGCCGGCGAGGGAGGCCGCCTCGGACGCCACCCCTTCCATCAGGTCGCCGTCGGAGCACAGGGCGTAGATGCGGTAATCGAAGAGGCCGGAATCGACCTCGCCGGAGAGAAACCGGCTCCCCATGGCCATGCCGACGCCGACGGCAAAACCCTGGCCGAGGGGGCCGGTCGTCGTCTCGACGCCGGGGGTATGGGCGAATTCGGGATGCCCGGGGGTGAGGCTGCCGAGCTGCCGGAAGTGCTGCAGATCGGCCAGGGGAAGATCGTAACCGGTGAGGTGGAGAATACTGTAGAGAAGAGCCGAGGCATGACCGCAGGAGAGGAGGAAGCGGTCGCGGCCGGGCCACCGGGGATTCTGCGGATTGTGGCGCAGATGGCGGCTGTAGAGGAGGTAGGCGATGGGGGCCGCCTCCATGGGGGTCCCGGGGTGCCCCGAGTTGGCGGCCTCGACGGCGTCGGCGGCCAGCAGGCGGATGGTGTCGATGGCGTCACGGGCGAGTAGCGGGTCGAGGGAGGCCTGTCTCATGGAATCTCCTCTGCTGCGCGGGGTAGGTTCCATTGAAGCAGGATCGTCCCTCCTTTACAAGGGGGGAAAGGTTCGGGGAGGGATAAAACGTAATCAGGGCCGGTTCTTGAGGGGAGGCATCCCCTTGAACCGGCCCTGATCACGTAGTGCGAAGGTACTCAACGAAGAAGGTATCGCCGGCCCGCCTGCCACAACAGGCCTTCGACGGTTCTGATCATAGTTGGAATTAGCGAGGATTTCCACGGGGATTCCCGTAAAAATCCGGGGAGAGTCCTGCTGTCGCCACCTGTGCGGAAGCACAGTTCCTAGGAGCCTGTCGGACTATACGGACCGAAGCGAAAAATTGAATTTGAGGACAGATTCGAGCTTGTTTGAGAGCCAATAGTCGTCTCTATTGGTGGAAAAGAAGCTCGGATATGGACCAAATAGACGATTTTGCAGCCGGCTCATGGATAGTCCGACAGGCTCCTAGACGCCGAATCCGCAGTGTTCCACCAGGAGCGCCACCTTCTCCTCCCGGGAGCCGTGCCAGCGGGAGAGGAGCCGTTCGGCGAGGGTCACGCCGCTTTCGGCGATCTCCTCGATCCCGTCGAGATAGATCGTCTCATCGAGTCCGCGGCCGTTTCGGGCCCCCTGGCGCCTCAGGCCGGCGCGAGCCAGAGCGAGGACCTCGACGGCGACCTCCCCCAGGGTACGCTTCCCCATGGGGGTCTTGAGACCGAGACGCCACGACTGGCGGTAGAGGTCGCCCCGCTCCTCCTGGTTTTGCCGGGCGAAGATCGTCCAGCACGCCGAAAGCGCCTCCTGGTCGTAGAGGAGTCCCTTGACCAGGGCCGCAACCGCCATTGTCAGGTGCGGCGGCAGGCTGTCCGGGGTGCGCACCTCGATCTGCGGGCGCAGCCGCGCCTCGGGAAAGAGGGTCGAGAGGTGGAGGTCCCAATCGCCGATCGTCGCCGTCTCGCCGGCGAAACCCTGCTGCAGGTAGCGGCGGAAGGTGAGGCGCTCGCCGGTGCAGGAGAGGTAGCGGCCGCCGCGCATGATGAAATACATCGGAACGTCGAGGGCGTAGTCGACATAGGTGGAAAAACCGGCGCCGTCGGCGAAGAGTTGGGGGAGAAGCCCGGTGCGGTCGGGGTCTGTGCGCGACCAGATTTCGCCGCGGGTGGAGAGAAAACCGCTCGGGACCCCGCCGCGAAGGGGGGAGTTGGCGAAGAGGGCGTAGAAGAGGGGGGAGAGGGCGACGACGAGACGGAGCTTGGCGATGCAGTCGGACTCGTCGGCATAGTCGAGGTTGACCTGCAGCCCGGCCGTCTGCTTCATCATCGCCTGCCCCAGGTCGCCGGTTCTGGCCATGTAGGGACCCATGACGCCGTAACGCTCCTTGGGGAGCCAGTCGATTTCCTCCAGGGGGGTGAAGGGCTGTACCCCGAGACCGAGAAAACGCAGCCCCAGGGGGGTCCCCTCGGCGACGATCTGGGCGATGTGCCGGGAAAAATCGCCGTTGCAGCAGTGAATGTCGGGACAGAGGGCGCCGGAGAGTTCGAGCTGCCCCCCCGGCTCGAGGGTGATGGAGGAGCGCCCGCCGATCAAGGCGATCAGCCGCCCTTCTTCCCGGACTCCCTGCCAGCCGTCGAGGCGTTCGAGACGCAGCAACAGGGCTTCGATGCGGTCAAAGGGGGCCGCCTCGCCGCTTTCGGCATCGATGACCAGCTTCTCCATCTCGGCGCCGATCCCCCAGGAGGGGCGGGGACGGGCGCCCCGGGCCAGATAGTCGACCAGGTCCCGGTGCGATTCGACCGGGCGCTCGAGATGTGGCTTGACCAGTGTCGTCATGTCAGTGCGAACCCTTTCCCCGCGGGAAAGACGGTGCCCGAAAGCGGGCCGAAAGGACCGCCGATGCCGTCCATGATACCATCGCCGCCGAGGATGCCAAATCCCGGGCTCTTCAGGACTTAAGATAGGCGGTGATCGCCGCTCCGATCTCCTCGAAAATGCGGCAGAATTCCTTCTCGTTTCGCTCCAGCAGGGTGATGCGGAATCCCTGCTCGGCGGTACAGAAGGAGGAGAGGGGGACGACGCAGATCCCCGTCGAGGCCAGCAGGTAATAGACGAAGCGTTTGTCGAGGGAGACCCCGGGGGCGGTGACCAGTCCGTGGACCAGCGCCCGGACCTCCTCCACCTTGATCGGCAACGTCTGCTTGTGGGTCAGCTTCCCCTTTTCGAAGACGACGCTCATGTAGAAGGCGCCGTTGGTGCGGTTGACCTTGATGCCGGGGACCTTCTTGAGGATCTCGTAGGCGACGTTGGAGCAGCGCTCGTAGCGGCTTTTGCGCTCTTCGAGGTAAACAGGGTACTCGGGATGGCTGAGAATCGGCGGGATCGCCTTCTGCGGCAAGGTGGTCGAACAGACCTCGACCATCTTCGAGTTGAGGATGCTCTGCACGTACTGGTTGAAAACCGCATCCTTGTCGGCGTTGTAGACCTCGATCCAGCCGCAGCGGGAGCCGGGCCAGGGGAGTTCCTTGCTGATCCCCTTCATGGCAATCGCCGGGACGTCGCCGATCAGATCGGAGATCGGCTTGGTCGACTGGCCGTTGTAGACGATGTTGTGATAAATCTCGTCGCTGATGATGAAGAGGTCGTATTCCCTGGCGATGGCGATCATCTCCTTGAGGATCCGCTCGGGGTAGACGGCCCCGGTGGGGTTGTCCGGGTTGATGATGAGAATCCCCGAGATCGCAGGGTTATATTTCACCGACAGGCGCAGGTCGTCGAGGTCGGGATACCAGTTGTTGTCCGGGTCGAGACGGTAGGAGACGGGGCGCTGCCCGGCGTGGGCCGCCTCGCCGGAGGAGTGGGTCGAATAGGTCGGCGAGGGTCCGATGACCCTCGCCTCGCGGCGCAGGAGGCCGTAGACCTTCTGGATGGCGTCGCCGAGGCCGTTGAAGAAGATGATGTCTTCCGGAGAGATCTGGGTCTTGCCACGGCGGTTGGTGACCTCGCAGAGGAAGGTGCGGGTCTCCAGGAGGCCGCGGGTGGGGCAGTAGCCGTAGGTGCAGTCCTTCATCGCCAGATCGGCGACGATCTTTTTCATCCAGGCAGGGATCTTCTCCCCCTTGGCGATCGGATCGCCGATGTTCTCCATGTTGGTCTTGATCCCGAGCTTGTTGAGCTTCTCGGCGATCTCGACGATGGCCCGGATTTCGTAGGTCAGCTCCCCCGCTCCGATGTGCACGATGTTGTTACGCATGTCGTTTCCCCTGCTCCCCGTTAAAATTGGTCCGGCCGCCAGCGGCCAGGGTGAATCGTATAGAAAAAAGGCCATGAGCACCTTGCCCATGGCCTTTGTGAATCGCTGTCAGAGGCGGTCAGACCCCATCACCAAGGCACCGGGCACAGGCCGAACATGCGGCCGCGGCGATACCCGCTCGGCCTCCCTGTGTCCTGCTCCCCTGTCCGAACCTTTTACTCTCCATCTGCAATCTCCGTAAGGCATGTGGGTATCACGGCAGGGCGGCAAAGTCAATCGTTTCCTCGCCGCGCTTCCGGCCGTCAGTCCTCGACCCAGAGGATGGCGTCGCGGTGCAGATAGAGGACCGCCTCGGGGAGGAAGAAGGTGAAGAAGCGCAACGGCTGATTGAGGTAGTCCTTGACCCGCTGGCTGCCGTCGGGAAGATTGGCGTAGAGGACCGTCGCGATCCGCTCGCCGCTCGCCGTGGTCACGGCCACGGCGTGGCGTTCCCCGAGAAGCATGAGCGGGTCGGTCTCCTCGGCGGCGCCGACGCGGGCCTGGAGGATGTGGGCGATATTGACCAGACGGGTCCCGGTGGCGCAGCGCAGGGGGAGAAACCGTTCCGGACCGAGGAGGAGATCGCCGACCCGCTGCGGTCCGAAGTGGTGGGCGCCGTAGAGGTTGAGAAAGACCTCCCCGGCCAGGGACGTCCCGTCGGAAAGAACGAGTCCAACGTCCCGGGTCTCCTTGGCGATCGTCTGTTCATCCATGGGCGCCTCCCGCCGGCAGGGGAAAGAGAGATTTATTGTTGGCGAACTTGTGGGCCTCCTCCATGCCGATCTTCTTCTGCGTCAGCAGCACCTGGATCGCCTGATCCATGAGCTGCATCCCGTCCCCCTTGCCGGTCTGGATGATCGACGGCAGCTGAAAGGTCTTCCCCTCGCGGATCAGGTTGGCGACCGCCGGGGTGACGGTCATGATCTCCAGGGCGGCGCAGCGCTTGCCGTCGACGGTCTTCAGGAGGTTCTGCGCCAGGACCCCCTTGAGGGACTCGCCGAGCATGGTGCGGATCTGCTCCTGCTGGTTGGTGGGAAAGACGTTGATGATCCGGTCGACGGTCTTCGAGGCACTGTTGGTGTGCAGGGTGCCGAAGACCAGATGCCCTGTTTCGGCGGCGGTGATAGCCAGCTCGATCGTCTCCAGATCGCGCATCTCGCCGACGAGTATGATGTCGGGGTCCTCCCGCAGCGCCGCCCGCAGCGCGGCGGCAAACGACCGGGTGTGTTTGCCGACCTCCCGCTGGTTGATCAGGCTCTGCTGGCTGATATGAACAAATTCCACCGGGTCCTCGATGGTGAGGATGTGCTCCTTGCGGGTGCGGTTGATGTGGTCGATCATCGCCGCCAGAGTCGTCGACTTGCCGCTCCCCGTCGGTCCGGTGACCAGGACCAGGCCCCGCTTGTGCTGGGTCAGCTTGAGAATGGCCGGCGGCAGGCCGAGCTGCTCGGCGGTGAGGATCTTGGTTGGGATCAGGCGGAAGACGGCGCTGATGCCGAGGCGGCTGTAGAAGATGTTGGCCCGGAAGCGCGACGCCAGGGCGGGGACCTCGTAGGCGAAGTCGATGTCGTTGGCCTCTTCGAATTCCTTGCGCTGGACCTCGGTCATGATCTCGTAGAAGAGCATCTTGTTCTGGTCGTGGGAGAGCTTCTGCGGCAGGAGCGGGACGAGGTCGCCGGCCGACCGCATCAGGGGCGGGTTTTGGGGGGAGACGTGGAGGTCGGATCCGCCCTTGTCGCGCAGGGCCTTGAACAGGGCGTCGATTTTTGCCATGGGAGGAAAATCCTATTTTAAAAGGGGTCGATTCCGGCGGCGGCACCGTCCGGGGAAGAGAAGCCGGTGCTCTCTCCCCCCGGCGCTCACCGCCCCGCAGCGTCGAGCTGCAAGAAACGAACCCCTTTGCACGCCCCCCCTTCTCCCCCGTTTTCTACCGCCTCGGCGACCCGGGCTGCCGGTTCCCTGTCGGTTTTTTGACGCGGAATCCTGGAAGCGGGCGAAGGAGTCAATCCCCGAAGGTCCCCTCCCAGAGCCCCCGGAAGAACTGGCGGGCGTTGCTTCCCAGGACCCGGCTGTCGTACCCCCCCTCCTGGATGACCACCGTCGACAGGCCGAGCTGGCCGAGCTGGCCGAGGAGGCGGCCGTTTTCGCGAAAGTCGGCCCCCCTGAGGCTCCAGGTGCCCGTCGGATCGCCGTTGGCGGTGTCGAGGCCGAGAGCGATCACCAGGAAGGCCGGTTTGAAGCGCTGGATGCGCTTGATCGCCTTCCCCAGCGCCACCCGGTAGTTAGCGCCGTCGAGGTGCTCGGGGAGGGGGATATTGAGGTTGTAGCCGAGGCCGCGCTCGACGCCGGTCTCGTCGTCGAAGCCGTTGAAGTAGGGGTAGGCGAAACGCGGATGACCGTGGATCGAGACGGTCAGGACGTCGCGGCGGGAGTAAAAGATGTCCTGGGTGCCGTTGCCGTGGTGGTAGTCGATGTCGAGGACCGCCACCCTGCCGTAGCTGCAGAGTTCTTCGGCGGCCAGCGCCGCGTTGTTGAAATAGCAGAAGCCGCCGAAGGCGCGGCGCTCGGCATGGTGCCCGGGAGGACGGATCAGGGCGTAGGCGAGGCGCTGTCCCTCGAGGGCGCTGCGGGCGGCGGTCAGGGCGCAGTCGGCGGCGCGCTTGGCGGCGAGAAAGGCGTTGTGGGTCAGCGGCGTGAAGGTGTCGATGCAGTAATAGCCGGCCTTGACAGCCATCTCCTTCGGCGGCCGGGCGGCGTTGCGGATCGGGAAGACATAGGGGTAGAGGGTCTTCCCTTCGGCGAGTCCCGCGCACATGGTTTTGAGGTAGTCGACGAAATCGGCGGCATGGATTCGCTTCAGGTGACGCTCGGCGAAGCGCCGCACGGCGATGCGGTGGAAAAGCCCCGTCGGCTCGATCTCGCGGAGGATGGAGCGGATGCGCACCGGCGATTCGACATAGCCGCGCTCGCGGATGTGGTGGATGTCGTGCATGTCGTTGACCACCAGGGCGATCTGCCGCTCCACCGGGTGCGGACCGTTGTGGGCCGGCTTGGGGAGCTCCTTTTTATGGTAGCGGAATTCCCGCAGCCGCACCGGGTCCTCGCGAAAGGAATCGACCACCTGATCGATGTAGGCCTTGGGGCAGAGGTGGGAGTACTTGCGCTCGAGAATGGCCCGGACGATCTTGCGGATGCGCTGCGCCGGGAGCTGGACGTCCTCGCCGAGGTCGTCGAAGACGAGATAGGGCGGGTTGTCGTCCCCTTCCTTGACGGGGGTTTCGTAGGCGGTGCCGGCGAAGGGGCGGGCGCCGTACTGCTCGTAGAATTTGAGCCGTGCCCGGTTCTGGGCGAGGATCTTCGGATCGCGACAGAGCGCCGGGTCGTCCGGCAGGCATTCCATGAAGATGCCGATTACCCCCAGCGCCCGCGCCTCGGAGCGCAGCCGCGCATAGAGAGCGCCGCCGATGCCGCGGCCGGTCATCTTCTCCGCCGCCGAGATGTACTCGAGATAGCAGAATTTCAGATCCGGTGCGTGCAGCAGCAGCGCAAACCCCTTGACCTCCCCCCTGTCCTTGTCGTCCTCGGCCACGGAAAGAATCGAGCGGAAGCGATATTTCAGGGGGTTGGTCAGCTGCTCGGGGAGTTTTTTGATATCCTTCTTGTCGAGTTCCGGAAACTGGTCGCGAAGAATCTGCTGGACCTGGGCGATCGCCTGGCGGTTGACCGGCAGGCTCGTATCGTAGATGCGGCGAATGCGGAACATGGGGGTTCCTCGGGGGAGGGGAAATGATCGCCTGGCGGCGATCGTTGCACAGTCTATTTGTAGCATGAATTTCCCCGGGCGCACAGGGCTCCGGTGGCGGAGCGCCAGGAAACCCGAAAATCATCCCCCGGTCGTTAAAAATTAGCGTCCATGCAGATTTTCCGTCAATGATGCTTGACAGATCCGATCCGAGAATGTATTTATGACCAGGTTGGTCATCAATAAGAAGGAGGGTGCGCCGGTGGGCTGCATGTTGAATCGTTTTTTCCGGATGTACGTCGACGGCTTCCGGTCCATGGTGCTGGGCCGCACCCTGTGGGCGATCATCCTCCTCAAGCTCTTTATCCTGTTCGTCCTTCTCAAGACCTTTTTCTTCCCCGATTTCCTCGGGACTCACTTTTCTACGGATGTGGAGCGGGCCGAGCATGTGCTGCAGAACCTGACCCAGGCCTCGCCCCGGTGACAACATCAGAGGCGCGGGGCCTGCCTCTCGCCGCGTCGAACCAGGAGGTATTTCATTTTGATTGAACAGATCGATCTCGGCCAGGTGAACTGGGCCCGGGCGCAATTTGCCCTCACCGCAGGTTATCACTGGATCTTCGTCCCCCTGACCCTCGGGCTCTCCTTTTTGTGCGCGTTTTTCGAATCGATCTACGTGCGCACCGGCAACGAGGAATGGAAGGCGTTGACCCGCTTCTGGATGACCCTTTTTGCCATCAACTTTGCCATCGGCATCGCCACCGGCATCATCCTCGAGTTCCAGTTCGGCACCAACTGGTCCAACTATTCGTGGATGGTCGGCGACATCTTCGGCGCCCCCCTGGCCATCGAGGGGATCTTCGCCTTCTTCATCGAGGCCACCTTTTTCGCCGTGATGTTCTTCGGCTGGAACCGGGTCTCGAAAAGGATGCACCTCTTCTCCACCTGGATGGTGGCCGTGGGCGCCAACCTCTCGGCCCTGTGGATCCTGGTGGCCAACGGCTGGATGCAGAACCCGGTGGGGATGAGGTTCAACCCCGACATGGCCCGCTTCGAAATGCAGGACCTCTGGGCGGTCATCTCCTCGCCGGTGGCCATCAGCCACTTCGCCCATGCCACCAGTTCCGGGTTTCTCCTGGCGTCGCTCTTCGTCGTCGCCGTCTCCTCCTGGTTCCTCCTCAAGGGACGGCACCTCCTCTTTGCCAAACGCTCCATCGCCGTCGCCTGCGTCTTCGGCCTCTTGAGCTCCCTCTTTGTCGCCTATACCGGCGACGAGCACGCCTTTATAACCGTGCGGACCCAGCCGATGAAACTGGCGGCCATGGAAGGGTTGTGGGACGGGAAGTCCCCCACCGGCCTGATCGCCATGGGGATCGTCAACGGAGCCAAAAAACCCGGCGACCAGGAGCCTCCCTTTCTCGCCTCGGTGGAGATCCCCGGCCTGCTGACCCTGATGGCGCACCGCAACTTCAAAGGCTTTGTCCCCGGCATCAACGACCTGGTCTCCGGCAACGCCGGCCAGGGGATCGAAGGGGTCGATGCCAGGATCGAACGGGGGCGCCTGGCCGTCTCCGCCCTCGGCGACTACAAGGCGGCGCAAAAAGCCGGCAATGAGGAGCTTGCCCAGAGCGCCCTGGCCATGTTCGACCAGAACCGCGGCGACCTCGGCTACGGCTATCTGCAATCGCCGGCAGAGGCGGTGCCGCCGGTGGCTCTGACCTTCTACGCCTTTCGCCTGATGGTCATCGTCGGCACTTTTTTCATCCTCCTCTTTGTCCTTTTTCTGTGGCAGTCCCTGCGCGGCAATCTCGAAAAGAACCGCTTTCTGCTGCAACTGGGGGTGATCTCCCTCTTTCTCGGCTATGCCGCCCAGCAGGCCGGCTGGATCGTCACCGAAGTCGGGCGCCAGCCCTGGGCGATCCAGGGGATGCTCCCCGTTTCCGTGGCCCGCTCCAACCTCGATACGGCGACCGTCGCCGCCACCTTCTTCATCTTTCTCGCGCTCTTTACGGCGCTGCTGATTGCCGAGGTGAAGATCATGACCAAACAGATTTCCATCGGTCCGGAAGGAGCATAAGGGATGTTCGGAAACCTTGATTTGTCGACATTGCAGCAGCTGTGGTGGATCATCACCTCGGTTGTCGGTTCGTTGTTTGTCATGCTCACCTTCGTCCAGGGGGGACAAACGCTGGTGCTGACCCTCAGCGGCGATCCCGAGGAAAAAAATCTCATCGTCAATTCCCTCGGCCGCAAATGGGAGCTGACCTTTACCACCCTGGTCCTCTTCGGCGGGGCGCTCTACGCCGCCTTCCCGCTCTTTTACGCATCGAGCTTCGGCGGCGCCTACTGGGTGTGGATCTCCATCCTCCTGACCTTCGTCATTCAGGCGGTCAGCTACGAGTTCCGCCGCAAGCCGAACAATTTTCTCGGGGCGAAGACCTACGAAATCTTCCTCTTTATCAACGGATCGGTCGGCATTCTCCTCATCGGCGCCGCCGTCGGCACCTTTTTTACCGGGTCCAACTTCGTCCTCAACGACTACAACCTGGTCCGGTGGACCCATCCCCTGCGGGGGCTCGAAGCCGCCTTCAGTCTCTTCAATCTCTCCTTCGGTCTTTTCCTGGTCTTTCTCGCCCGGACCCTCGGCGCCCTCTACCTGGCCAACAACCTCGACCATGAGGATCTGGTCGCACGGCTAAAAAGATCCTCCTTCACCAATTTCCTCGCCGCCCTCCCCTTTTTGCTCTACGTGCTGATCAGCCTGCTGGTAATGGACGGCTTTGCCGTCAACCCGGGGACAGGCGCGGTGACCATGGAAGCTCACAAGTACCTGAACAACCTGCTGCAGATGCCGCTGGTGCTGGTTCTTCTTCTGGCCGGGCTCCTTCTCGTCGTTGCCGGGGTGGCGCTCAACCGCATCACGACCTCGGTGCGCGGCATCTGGCCGGCGGGGTTGGGGACCGTATTGACTTGCCTGGCGATCTTCTTCCTCGCCGGGTTCAACAACACCCCCTTCTATCCGTCCAAGGCCGACCTGGCCAGCAGCCTGACCATCTACAACGCCTCGAGCAGTCACTACACGCTGACGATGATGTCCTACGTGGCCCTGGCTGTCCCCTTTGTCCTTGCCTACGTGAGTTGGGTCTGGCAACAGATGGACGGCAGCAAACTGACGGTCGAAGAAGTGACCGCCGACAAGAAAAGTTATTAGGAGGTTTATCCATGCTCATGGTTTTCTGGCTCGTACTGATCGCCGCCTCGTTTTTCGTCTCCGAACAGGTTCTCAAGCGGCTCGACCTGCTGTAATCGGCAGGTTCCTTCCTGGGAACGCAAAACGGGGGCCGGATATACCGGCCCCCGTTTTATCGTCACTGGTGGAACCTCTTGCCGCCACGTTTCACCCCGAGGCCCCCGGACAGGGGGCCAAGGGGAGGCTGAGAAAGAAGGTCGTCGCTCCGGGGTCGCTGTCCACCCACACCCGCCCGCCGTGGGCATGAGCGATCTCCCTCACCAGGGCGAGCCCCAGACCGGTACCGGCCGGTCGATTGCGGCCCTGCAGTCGATAAAAGCGCTCGAAAATCTTCTCCTGCTCTTCGGCGGGGATGCCGCTCCCCTCGTTGCGCACCCACAAGAGGACCCGATCGCCGTCGGTCTCTCCCCCGAGGACGATGGTGCTTTCGGCCGGCGAATACTTGACCGCATTGTCGAGAAGATTGGTCACCGCCTCCTGCAGCCTGACCGATTCTCCCAGGACCGGAGGGAGATCGAGGAGGCAGTCGATTTCCACCCGCTGGGAAACCAGGGGGGTTCGGTAATGTTCCGCCACCTCGTACATCAGGGGGTAGATCCACACCGGCGCCGGACTGACCAGTCCGAAACCCGCCCTCAGTCTTTGCAGGCTGAGAAGATTGTCGATCAACCGCTTCAGCCGCTCCCCTTCCTTGACGATCAGTCCGAGATATTCCCGCTGCTGTTCCGGCGATGTTGAATTCTCCTCCATGAACTGGGCAAAGCCGAGGACGGCGGTCAGGGGTGTGCGCATCTCGTGGCTGACCGCCGAGAAGGCCTCTTCCCGACTCGTCTCCAGCCGCTTCTGCTCGGTGACATCCCTGACCAACTCGACGCAGGCCACCACCTCTCCGGCGGCGTCATGGAGGGGGCAGGCGGTGATTTCCAGTTGGAGGATCTCTCCGCCGGGAGATGTGGTGGTGAAGGGACGCCGATGCACCTTTCCGTCGGCGAAGCTCTTCTGCGCCGCGCAATCGTTGCAGACTTCGTCTCGGCCGGCGTAAACGCGGTAGCAGGGCTCCCCGTAATGGTTCCCTCTCCGGCGGATCAGGACTTCATTCTGGTAGATGATCCTGAAGTCCCGATCCTGGACGGTGATCCCGTCCCCCATCGCCGCCATGATCGCCTCGACCTTGTTCCGCTCCTCGATCAATCGAGCCTCGGCCTCCTTCCGTCCGGTGATATCCCGCACGATTGCGACGATAAACCTCTGCAGTCCGGCCTGGAGCCGGGACGCCTTGATTTCAACGTCGAAAAAGATGCCGTCGCTGCGACGGTGCCGCGCCTCGAAAACGGCGATCCCCTCCCTGTCGATGCGCTCCGGCAGGGCGTGCCAGTCGCCGAGGGAGGGGGGAGCCTCGGCAAAATCAGGGAGCTGCATCCCCAGAAGGGTCTCCCGGTTGTAGCCGAGCCCCTGGCAGGCCAGGTCGTTGGCATAGAGGACCCGGCCGTTTTCAGGGTCGAAAAAGAGGATGGCATCGCTGAGGCGGTCGACGATGTTGCGAAAGACCGGCAGATCCCTCACCAGGGCTTCCGGTTCGGTGCTTTCGCGGATGAAGGCCACCTTGGCGAAGGTGCCGTCGGCGAGCGGGAGGGGGACGTTGGAGACCTGATAACAGCGACCGGTCACCGGGTGCTGGAAAAAACCGCTGACCTTCCTGCCGGCAAAGACCTCCAGGGAACACCAGGGGCAGGGTTCCTCCCGGCCGTGCAGAGCGGAAAAACAAAGTTCGCCGGCGGCGTCGCGACCGAGGGTGTCGATGAAGCGGCGGTTCATATAGCGGATGCGGAAGTCGGGACCGCCGACGTAGATCGGACCGTCCCAGGCCTCGACGATGGCGGCCAGCCACCCTTCCGGCGCCTCGACGACTGGCAATCCGGCATTCCCATCCTGAAGAAAGATCGACATACCCCCCCCTTGAAGTTAAATGCAGCCGTACGATTATAGCAAGGATGAAGGGAAAATCTTGAAGCTTCATTAAAACGATCGACCCGTTCCTCCTCCCCGGCAGTCTTTTTCATCCGGGCAGGTCGCCGCCGGGCCCTGGGACAATGCTGACCTTTCCGGCGCCAAAGGCCAAGGGAGCAGCCCGACGGCTGCTTCCTTGGCCTTTGGTGTACGCTTGAATCCTGACGGTGCGGTAGCGTTTCCGCGATCACCCTGCCTGCGGGCCAATCGGAGTACCCGAGAAAATGATCCCCGTCAGGCGAGGGGGAAGGTGCAGTGAACGACCGTCCCCTCCCCGACCTGACTGTCGATGGCCACACGGCCGCCGTGGGCCTCGACCAGATGGCGGACGATGGTCAAACCGAGGCCGGTGCCGGCGATGGCGGTATTCGACGCATCGGCGCGGTAAAACTTGTCGAAGGCCTGCGCCGCCTGCTCTCCGGTCATGCCGATCCCCCGATCGCAAACGCTCACATGCCCCATGCCGTCGCCCGCCCACAGGGTCACGACAACCGGGCTCCCCGGCGGCGAATATTTCATCGCGTTGCTGAGCAGATTCTCCAGCACCTGCAGGATGGCAAAATGATCGACCAGAATCGGCACGTCCTCGCCCCTGACAACGAGTTCGATCGGGTGGCCAGACGGACTATGCAGAAATCCGGCTATGGCATCCCTGCAAATCAGCGTGGCCGAGTGAGCCTGACAGGTCAAGGTCACCCCTTCGCTGGCTTCGATACGGCTGATGTCCAGGAGATTGCTGACAATTTCGGAGAGCTGTTCGGCCTTGGCGTGGATCAGCCGCAGATACTCCAGACGGGCCTCGTCGCCGATATCGTGATAGGCCTGAATCAACAGGTCGGAATAGCCGATCACCGAGGAAAGAGGGGTGCGCAACTGATGCGCCGCCGTGGACAGGATTTCGTCCTTGACCCGCTCGATATCCCGCGCCCGGGTCACATCATGCAGCAATGTGATGCGCCCCTGGTCGCTTGCGGCGGTGCTGGAGAAGGCGGTGGTGCGGGCCTGAAAGACCCGTTTTTGCCCGTCAATGACAAATTCCATGTCGGTGAGAAGATGGGCTTCACCTCTGGCCACCGCCTCGAGGTGGGTGCGCAGCCCGGCATGGCTGATCACATCGAGCAGTGGCAGGCCCGGCGATTCATGGAGGCAGAGGCCGAGAAGTTCCTCGGCCGCCTGATTCATCAGGACGATACGACGCTTGCCGTCCGTCGCCACCAGCCCGTCCGACATGGTGCGCAACAGGGTATCGATCTGCTCCTTGGCGCGGCGCACCTCGTCAAGGGCGACGAGCAGATCGGACTGGCTGCGTTTGTGTTCGGTGACGTCGTTGTAGGCAAGAACAATTCGGGTCACCCGACCCTGCGGATCGAGAATCGGCTGGCCGATGACATCGAAAAAGCGGCCATTGGTGTAAAAATCGGCGGATGCCTCGGGGCGCCCGGAAGCCAGGACTTTGCTGTGAACACAGTTTTGCATGGCCGGCTTCGACCGGCAGACCACCTTCTGGCACAAAACCCCGGTCATGTCGCCTCCGGCGTTGAGCAGCAGGGTGCGCACCCGATCGTTGAAGGCGATAATCCGCATCTGCGGATCGAGGACGAGCACCGCCGCACCGACCGCTTCGAAGACCGCCTGCACTTCCTGGTGTGCCAGTTGCAGCCGTTCGTTGGTTTCGCGGAGATTTTCCAGGACATACTGAAAGGACTGGGCGACGATCCCGATCGGGTCGAGCTCAAGGAGCGACCAGTCCGCCAGCTCCTCAGGGGGGAGCGATCTGGTCCCCATGGTATTGAGCAGCTGATTGGTTTTGGCGCGAATATAATCGAAGACATCGCGGTTGTTCCGACGCAGTTCGGCATTTTCCGCCGCCAGCCGCGCCAGGTTGGCGGGGTCAGTCTCGCTCTGCGGGAGGGATCGTTCAGTCGGCGGCATGGCTGATCACAACCTCGTAATGGCCGGCCGGCAATTTTTCGACCCCGACGAGAAAACCCATATTCTCGGCGGCCGCGGGGATGGTCGAGACGGCATCGCGGCTGTCGGTCAGGATCCGCAGCCGCAGGTCGCCCCGGCGCAGGGATGCGGCATGCTGGTTCAGGGCGCGCAGGGTCGTCAGCAGCGACGACGGGCAGACCTGACCGCGGATATCGAGGATCGATTCTTCTGGCGGAGGAATCATGGGGTCTCCTTGCTGAGAACGATGCGGGCGATCAAGCGGCTGCCGAGCCAGGCTCCCGGCAACAGGCCGGCGATGAACAGCAGGCTTTGCAGAGCAAAAACAGGCAGACCACCCCAGAGATGCCAGACGTTGCAGCCGGGCGACAGACGCGAACCGAAAGCCATCAGGATGCCGCCGGCAAAAGCGGCGGCGAGCTGGCGGCAAGGGACGCGGCCGTACCAGCACCACTCGCCGAGAAGGTAGCTCGATAAAGCGGCGCCGAAAACGATCCCGCCAATGAGCGGATACTGCATCAGGGCGACGGCATCCAGGGCCGGCCCGGCGCCACCGGTCAGGAGTCCGCCGCCAAAGGGCAACGTCATCTGCACCAGCTCCGTGCCATAAATCGGCAGGGACGCCACATGCGCCGGCGACAGCCCCTGTTCGACCCCGGCCATCCATTTCAGATAGGAAGTCGTCACCCCGAAGGGAACCCCTGATACGGCGGCCGTGGCGGCTCCCAAAAGGGCCAGAACCACCGCTGCCTTCCACGGCTGTAAATAGCCTGCCACGGACGATTTCCGCTGCAGTCGGCCGCGGCGCTGCCAGCGCCACAGCCAGAGGCCGCAGCATGAAGACACTGCGGAAGAGGAACAGATCCCTGAAGGCGCCGGCCAGGCAAAAATCGGATCGGTGCATGACGAAACCGGCGACCAGCCCGATGGCAAGCAGAGACAGGGCAACGAAGAGGACGGGAACCGACATGAGCCTCCGGATGAGTGAACCGACGCCTTGTCCGCCGCAGGCCGGATTCTACCGAACTTGAGTGGGAAAAGTAAATGAAGAAAACATAAGGTTCATCCGCAGAATGCCCCGGCAGCAGCGACCTCCGGCAAGGAGGCCATCCGGGAGCATTGCTTTATAGGACGATGAGCGCCGGCCTTCAGGGATCGTTTCTCTCCGGAAGGACGCCGCCACGGACGGCAATGCTTTCCGCCGGATCAGTCAGGGTTCGAAACCGTCGAACTTCGATTTGTCTCTCCCCGGCTCTCCCGCGGTCCTTCCGGCCAGGGTCCGGGCGTCCCACCGCCGACGGGGAACGCCGTGCCAGACAAAACTTGAATTTTTCGCCATTTTCAAGTCTAATAGCGTCTTGTTTCGGCCGATGGCGTCCCGAGCCATGACTTCTTCTCCGCAGCCCTCCGGCTGCCCCAGCAAGGATCCGCTCCAATGTCCTTTTCCGGTGATCTGGAACATCTCCCCATTGTCGACGTCATCCAACTGATGCATTCGACCCGCAATTCAGGGATTCTGGAAATCAGCGGCCGCAAGGGGAAGAGCCAGCTGGTCTTCAAGAACGGCTACATCGTCGGCGCCTGCCACCTCAACAACGGGATCCGCATCGGTGACATCCTCGTCTCCCAGGGGGCGATCAACGAGGCGACCCTGCAGGAAGCGCTGGAGATCCAGCACACTCCCGGGTCGAACCGCAAACCGCTCATCGTCACCCTGCTCGAGCGCAACCTGGTCGACGAGCATCAGGCCTACACCGCCCTGAAATCGCTTATCGAACTGACCCTCATCGAAATCCTCACCTGGCGCAAGGGGATGTTCACCCTCGAGGCCAGCGACGAAGTCACCAGCGACGAATTCAAGTACTACCCGAACGAAATCGAGCGCGAGATCAATGTCGACGTGCAGGGAATCCTCATGAACGCCCTGCGCATTTTCGACGAAAAAGTGCGCGACGGCGAGATCGCCCTCGAGGAGGAAAACGACGCCGGCGAGGAGATCACCGCCGACCTCCTCGGCCTCGATGAGCTCGAACAACTCGAGCGGAAGATTCCCGGCGTCTACCAGGGTCTGGGAGACCCCTCCGGCACGGGAACGCGGCCGCCGGCCAAAAAAGGGGTTTCCGTCGTCCGCCGGCTCAACGATTTTATCGCCGGCCTTCCCGAGCTGACCACGCCGCAAGCGGTGGCCCGCGCCGTGCTCTCCTTTATCGGCGAGCTCCTGCCGCGCGCCCTGATCCTCGTCGTCCGCGGCAGCGAACTGGTCGCCGATCGCGCCTGCGGCATTTCCTGCAGCGAAGGCGACGGCGTCGACGAACCGCTCGGCTTCCAGATCCCCCTCGACAAGCCGTCGCTGCTGCAGCAGGCCATCCGCTCCGGCCGCCTCTACTGCGGCCCCTGTGCCGACGAGGTGGTGGATGTCTCCCTTTACCGCAAAATCGGCGCTCCGGCCGACAGCACCGTCCTCCTCCTCCCGGTCAAGCGTCACGGCAAGCCCCTGTTTCTAATCTACGCCGATTTCGGCGCCCGGGAGCAGAAACAACTGCCGGTGGAACTGCTCGACATGCTTGCCGAGCAGGCGGGCCTGAGGGTGGACGCCCTACACTAACCGCAGCCAGGGACGCCTGCGGGCGTTGCCAGCTGCCGAGGTTACCCTATGGACAGCAAATTGCTCAACCAGATCCTTGGGATCGCCTTCGACAAGCGTGTCTCCGACGTCCACTTCGAAGTCGACAATCCCCCCTTCTTCCGCGGTCGCGGCCAGCTCATCCGCTCCAAGCTGCCGAAGCTCTCCGCCGAGGATACCGAATTCATCGCCCGCGCCATTCTCGAGCAGAACGGCCGCAGCCTGACGGACGACCTCAGGGAGACCGACGCCTCCTACGCCCTCGACACCGGCGGCCGCTTCCGCGTCAGCATTTTCCGCCAGCGCGGCCGTCTCGGCATCGTCATGCGCGTCATCCCGCCGGTCATCGGCACCTTTGCCGACCTCAAGCTCCCGGCCGTCCTGCAGGAGATCGTCAAGGCGCCCAACGGCCTGGTTCTGGTCACCGGTCCGACCGGCAACGGCAAGTCGACGACCCTGGCGGCGATGCTGCAGCACATCAACCAGACCCAGAGGTACAACATCATCACCATCGAGGATCCGATCGAATTCCTCTTCACCTCCGACAAGAGCTGCATCATCCAGCGCGAGGTCGGCGTCGACACCGCCGGTTTCAGCCAGGCCTTGAAGGCCTCCCTGCGCATGGACCCGGATGTGATCATGGTCGGCGAGATGCGCGACCTCGAAACCATCGACGCCTGCATCAAGGCTTCGGAGACCGGCCACCTGGTCTTCTCCACCCTGCACACGCAAAGCGCCGTCTCCACCATCAACCGTCTGGTCGGCCACTTCCCCCCCGACGCCCAGGACATCCTGCGCCAGCGCCTCGCCGACATCCTGGTCGCCACCGTGTCCCTGCGCCTGGTCATGGACAAGAGCGGCGAAAATCTGGTGCCGGTCGTCGAGCTCATGCGCACCACCACCACCATCCAGGGGTGCATCCGCGAGGGGCGCCTCGACGAGATCGAAAAGCACATCGAAAACGGTCGCAACGAATACTCGATGCAGAGCATGGATCAGCACCTGATTCAACTCTGCGAGCGCGGAGTGATCACCATCGAAGCCGCCAAGCAGGTGTCGCGGTCGATGGACCTGGAGAGGAAACTGATGTTCACTTAAAAAAAACGCGACAAGGAATCTTCTCTGCAACAAAAACAGGCCGCCTTCGGTTCACTTCCGAAGGCGGCCTGTTGCATCATGCGGGGGTTTGGCGTCACAGGGCCAAGGGGGACAAGATAAAACGACCCTTAGGTCTTCGAAGATGGGGTGATGAGCATACGTCCAGATCTTATGGCCGTCCTTTGATGCCGGTAGACCACCGTTCACCAAAGGGCGACGGGAAACTCCCGGAATGGGCTTAAGGGACCTGATCGACCATGTAGTCCACGGCCGCCCGAATCTCCTCTTCGCTGAGGGCAGGATTCCCCGCTTTAGGGGGCATGGCGCCCATGCCGTTGATGACGCTTTGTACCAGCTGGTCTTTTCCCTTGGCGATGAGGCTGTCCCAGGCTGTCTTATCACCCATCTTGGGTGCGCCCGAGACACCCGTTTCATGGCAGGACGAGCAATTATTCAGATAGACTGTCTTCCCCTGATCGCTCGCCTCCGTCGATCCTGGCGGCGTCTGCTCTTTGGCCTGCTCCATGGCCGTACTCTTCTGCTCGGCCGGCGCGGTCTGCTTCATCTCTTCTGTCCCGGTTTCTTCTTTCTTGCTGCAGGCCATCGTGGCCAGGAATACCACCAACAAGGCAATCACCCATTTTGTTCTGCTGCATAGCATGGCTAACTCCTTTATAAGTTGAGGTTAATTCCCCAGACGTCCAGCTTAGCAGCAATATTTTGTTTTGCCGGAGCGGAGAATAAAAAAGCCGGAAGTTCTCTTTCTCGCCGAATTCCGACGACAGCACGAAGATCTCCTGCGCCTTGGCATCGGCAGCCAGGGCCTGCGGGTTTCCCTGCCGGGATTCTAAGGGCAATGGCGCAATTGAGGCCCTGGGATTTGCGGGGCCGCGTCGCAAATTGACAGGCCTTGCAGGGGTGATATAAGGCAAAACAATGGAAGAAAAGACCTCTTTAACCAGGGCAGAGCGACCCTCCGGGGGGCCTGCGATTTTCTAAAGGAGACTTTCCCATGATTCAGGTGAGACAGAGGTGGATTCTCCCCTTCTTGATCGCCATGCTGCTCCCCCTTGCGGCCTGCGAAAAGGAGAAGGCGCCGGCGCCTTCCCCGCCGGAAGAAAAAGCGGAAACGAATCAAGCTCTTCCGGCCGAGGCGGTGGCAGAACTGAAGCCGACGGAGGGCAACAAGGTCTCCGGCACCGTCACCTTCAGTTCCCGGAATGGAACGGTACGGGTCGTTGCTGACCTGGAGGGTCTGGAACCAGGCAAGCACGGCTTCCATATCCACGAGAGCGGCGACTGCAGCGCTCCGGACGCCACTTCGGCGGGAGGTCATTTCAACCCGGACAACACGCCGCACGGCGCTCCTGAAAATCCCCTTGCGCAGCGCCATGTTGGCGACCTGGGAAATCTCGAGGCCGATGCGGACGGGAAGGCGCACCTTGAGATCGTGGACCAGTTCCTATCCCTGGAAGGCCCGAACGCAATCGTGGGTAAAGCCGTCATCGTGCATGCCCAACCCGACGACCTGAGCTCTCAGCCTACCGGAAATGCCGGTCCGCGCGTGGCCTGCGGAGTTATTGAGGCCAAGGAATAGGTTGATTCCGGGAAGACAAAACCCCTCTTTCGCGATTTCGGTGGCCGCGCTGGTCAGGTGGTCGAATCTTCGCGAAAACAAAAACAGGCCGACTTCGGTTCACTCCGAAGGCGGCCTGTTTCATCATGCGGGCTCAGGTTATGAGGTGCGGCCGCGAAAAGACTACGACAGAAGGGCCTGCACGTTGCAACGTCAACCGCGTCGCGCCGCCTCGATGGCAGCGATGTCGATCTTTGTCATCTGCATCATCGCATCGAAGGCGCGCTTGGCGACAGCGGGATCGGGATCGGTGAATGCTCTCGTCAGGACGACCGGCGTAATCTGCCAGGACAATCCCCATTTGTCCTTGCACCAGCCGCAGGCGCTCTCCTGGCCACCGTTGCCGACGATGGCGTTCCAGTAGCGATCCGTTTCAGCCTGGTCAACGGTTGCGACCTGAAACGAGAACGCTTCGCTGTGCTTGAAGGCAGGTCCACCATTGAGCCCGAGACAGGGAATCCCCATCACCGTAAACTCGACCGTCAACACATCCCCTTTTTTCCCGGACGGAAAGTCTCCCGGTGCGCGATGCACCGCGCCGACGGACGAATCGGGAAAGGTTTTGGCGTAAAACCGCGCCGCGTCCTCGGCGTCGCCATCGTACCAAAGACAAATCGTGTTCTTTGCTGGATTCATCATGTCACTTCTCCATCGTGATGAGCCACACCGCAGTAAATCGATGCGCCCGCCGTCGAAGGGCATTGCTCGGCCGGCGCTCCCGCATCAAGGAACCAAAGGATCCCTTCCATTTTAGCCGATCAAGAAGCTCATACCAGTCAAGCCACCAACAACTCCTGCGATACGTGCCATTTCCCCCTCCTGAAAAGGGTGCCTCAATTAAGTGCGGTGTCCCCGGAACTCCAGAAACAAGGACAGAATCAACGGCAACAGCGCCCGAGATATTGTCGTTGCCCTTGCAGGGTCTGCCTATCAACCTATAGCTTCTCAAGAAAATGCCCGCGGCAACGAATGTGATCGCACTGCCGTTGGCAGGGGCACCCGGTGGTTGAGCCGTCGTGCGAGACGTCTCTGCATCAAAAGGAGATTGCTTCCCGAGCCGTTACGACCCATGCCGACCGCAGGTCAAGCACTTTTCTGCCTACTCTTCAGGGCCTGCAGGAAAATAAGATGGCCAATATTGCGCTCAGATTTGGGTCAGATTCGGTTGCTGCGATTGAGCAAAACCGCAGGCGTAGCAGGGCTACGTCGAGGATTTTGCGATTGAGCTGCGACCGAAGATGGCCCGAAGATGAGATGCAGGATGGTCATGTTATTTTCCTACAGGCCCTTATCGCTTTACAAAAGAGTAGGGCGGCGTCGGGGGCCGCGACCCCCGGGTCTTGCCCTGAATTAAGCCCATGACTTAAACGGCAATGCCCACCTGGCTGGCCCCTTGGACCATCGCCGGATTCTGCCCCTCCCCCGATCCCGCACCTAACTGCGGCCATCGAAGAGGATGGACCACGATTTTTTGAACGGGACGGCATGAGGGTACGCGCGTGATTCCAGGCGGCAGGGAGGACTCGAAAGCAGAGCCCCTGCATCAAGAGCCTCGATAAGTGTTTGGAGCAGAATTCGTCTGCAGCCAGAAGTAATCCCAAGCCAGGAACCGGATGACCCTGGGTTGATCAGTCGCTTTTCAAGGAACGAAGGAGAATAATCTTTTTCGTACGCGGTGTATTTTACCTATTGACGGCCGGAGGCCTGATATGGGTTATGTGGAATCGCCTTTATGCATTTAATTCACTGAGATCTTACCTTTTTTATATTGCATAAATCCAGTGTAGGGAATAAGCAATGTGTCGCTGATAAATGACAATGGAATATCGATTATAAAATAAGGTACACCTGTGACGTTTTGATCTAATGTCGTATCATAATTCGGCTGACCATACAATTTGCACAGTTGCAATGAAGTGCCGCTATAGATTCTTGGAATATTTTTGCAGTAACTTCGCTTTCCTAAATATGAAATTTCAACATGACCATCTTTTGGGCTCAATGTTTGAATAGTTCCGCACCCATAAAGTTGCAAAACCATTACGAAAGCTAGAAATATTCGGATCATATATTTCATTTTACACATAACGTATAGAAATACGCGGCGACGACGTAATGGTTCGGCCTGGTAGAAACTATTCGGGGATCACAACTGAGTCATTCGTCCTGCTTAATTTTTTGGTTAGCAATATTTTATTTCTTCCTGCTTGTGGTCTTTATAGTGATTTTGTCATTTTCTTCAGTTAACTCAGCACTAAGTATTTGAATTCTTATTTTTGGAAAAATTTTGTTTTTACTATTGATTAGCTTTCTTAGGTTTTCTCCATATACGTTTGTATCTTCATCGTTCGCGTTGTTAATTAATCTAAACTTCATGACTGCATCAGAAATACATTCCTCATGATAGGAAGAATCAAGGCAGGCAATATTCCAGGCAGTACACACAGACCTTAAATAGTTTTCTTTTTCGTTTGTATCTCGACCTAATTGGATCAATTCCTCCCCAACTTTGAGAAGCATATGGGAGGTTCCCATTTTCTTTTTGAATAATTTTTTCATCTTATTTTCTTTATTGCTAACATGTACCTGAATCCGTGAGAGGGCAGTTCGCACCTATCGGGTTTTTCTCGCCAAGCCGTTTTCGCGAGAAGTTTTCAGCCTAAATCCGTCGCCCGGCACCAGTTTTCCGGTCAGGCGGGGCGGTTCTTTGACAATTCAGCTGATTTTTATGCGTTGTTGATTGCGTTCTCCTGGTTTTGGACGAGGGGCATCACCCACACCCCCGGTTGCGGCTTTTTTCAGGGTAGTGCTGTGGTGATTCTGACTCAGCCATAGGCAAACCGGTCGTAGGTTCTGGCAAATGCCTGCGCCTGATCGTTGGCATGACAACTGAAACGCAGGGTTAGGCTGTGGGCATGGCGGATAAAACGCCCTGCAAAGTAGACCAGATCCTGCATCACCGTCTTGACCCGGCGGCGCTGCTTGGCGCGACGCGCCTGTTTTTTGTTCATCAAGCCCACCTGGCCCACGGCCCGCAGGATGTTATAAGCCAACCCAGCACAGCTCATGACCAGGGCGTTGGTGGCGAACTTTCCCGATGGCAGCCGTTCTAGATCCATGTCGCTCTTGAGCTCGGAATGATACTGCTCGCACAGAGCATGCCCCTTGTAGAGTTCGATCACCTTGTCTTTGGCGATGGAGAGGTTGGTCCACCAGCCTTCGATTTCGACATCGGGAATGAGCAGACGGTTCCCATCCCGATCAAAGTTTCGCTCCGTGGCCCGCAGTACCCGGCGCAGCTTGATGGTCTTTTCTTCGTCGTTCTCGTCTTTGTAGGTGCGCTCGACGGTTTCCGTCATGATGGCGATGCGGCCTTTCTTATCCTGCTTGATCATCTTGCCTTGGGCAAAGACCTCGCTGGCTCTGGCCGGAACGTCGGTTCCCCGGGGATTCCACTTGACGATGAAGTCAACCTTCTCGACGATCAAGGCAACCAGAGTGGCAATCGCATCGTGAGCACTGTCGAGGCGAGCCAGCAAAGGCGCCTTGGTCAGCTGCCGGCTCTTGTGGATCGCCCGCAACAGGAAAGGGATGAACCCTTCCTGGGAATGCTGCGAACCGGGGCGCTGTTCGATTTCCAGGCACCAGCCCTCCAGCCCCAGCCAGGCTGCGATGGGAGCAAAGCCGTTGAACTTGCGGTACGTCCAGGAGACGCCCTCTTTCTTGGTGTTCGAGTTGTCTTGCGTGAAGACGTCCATATCCAGCGGCATGTGCCCCGAGGGAAGCGTTGAGAGCGTGGCCTTGACCTTCTTGATAAATTCGACCGTGCAGAAATTGACAATCCAGAGTGACGCCTCGGCGACCTTGTCCATGCGCTGACGCAGGGTTTCGGGAGAAGGGACGTTCTGCACCCCCAGAGCGGCGGCAAAGAATTCGTCATCTTCCCAGAAGGGGCGGATCGCCTCAAAATCGCTCTTGCCCTGGCAGAGCAAGCCGAGATAGCAGCGCAGCACATCGGCGGTGGCGATCCCCTGGCAGGGTGCCGCCTTGGCCAGACGTGAGGCCAGCGTGGTGAAACGGTTGATGGCCAACCCGACCAGAGCCATTCCGGACTGGGAGGTGTAGAATTCGGTGTCGGACTGCTCGATGGTGAACCGCGGAAAGGTCACGAAAAAATCTCCTTGGGTGAATTTCAAAGCGGCTCTACGATAGCATAAAACACGAACAAAATCAGCTGATTATCAAAGATCTAACAAGAAATTATGATTGTAAACTCACTGATTCAGGATGTAGTAGCCGAAGTTCGTCCTAACCAATAATTACGAACTTCGGGATTCCAGATATTTTTTGGAAAATATCAGATATTGCGAACTTCGCCGTATCCGGATTGACGCCTTTCCATTCCACCGCCAATCGGTAGAAATCGCTCACATTAGGGCCCGAGTATGGAAGGGGCCTTAGGATTTGTCAAGAAATCCCTCGTATTCATAGAGACTTCTGATGGCTTGCCACCTCTTCCCCCTTCCCTCCCTCTCAGCCAAAGAAAATGCCGGCAGAAAGCCGGCATTCCACGTTCCATCCCATTTCATTCCAACGACAGCCAGAGCTAATCCACCACCGTCAGATTCCGGCAGCGCGTCTCCTTCACCAGCAGCGAGCCGACAAAAGCGATCGCCGCAAAGACGACCAGTACCAGGAGACCGCGGCGGTAGTCCCCGGTTCCGTAGATGCGCACCCCGTCGACCAGCGTCCCGTCCCAACCCCGGTCCATGATCCAGCCGAAGAGGGGCTGGACGATGGCGGCGCCGAGAAAGAGGCCGGTGTTGACGAGACCGACGGCCATGCCGGAGAGGTTGGGGGCGATGGCCTCCTTGGCGGAAGCGAAGGTGACGATGAAGCCGCCGGCGCAGAATCCGAGGAGGAAGAAGAGGAGAAAGCCGCTGGCACCCGCCGACCAGGGGAGGAGGGCGAGGGCGAGGCAGACGAGGAGGTAGCCGAGGCTGCCGGCGACGATGACCGGCTTGCGGTAGCCGATGCGGTCGGAGATCCAGCCGGCGGCCATCGATCCGGTGGCGAAGCCGGCGAGGGCGAGGGTGGTGTAGAGGGAGGCGGCGCCGCGGTCGAGCCCCTGGGTGTCGCGCAGGCAGGGGATCGCCCAGAGGCCGACGAAGGCGAGCATGCTGCCGACCATGCCGAAATCGACCCAGAAGAGGGGCCAGGTGGCGCGGGCGCGCACCACCCCCATGAGCTCCTGGTACCAGGGATTCTGCAGCCGGGCGTGGCTTGTTCTCCCCTCCATCTCGCGCAGCGACGGAAAGCCGAGATCCTCCGGGGTGTTGCGCACCAGGAGGAGGGTGAGGGCCGCCAGCAGAAGGGTGAGGACGCCGAGGGCGACGAAGACGGTACGCCAGGAGTAGAAGCCGAGGAGGGCCGCCAGGGGTCCGGCGGAGGCGATGGCGCCGACGTTGCCGAGGAGGAGGGTGAGGCCGCTGATCCGGCCGTAGTGGCGGTCGCTGAACCAGAGGCTGTTGCTCTTGAAGAGGCCGACGAAGACGACGGAGACGCCGAGGCCGACGAGGGCGCGGCCGACGGCGGCCTGGGTGAAGGTCTCGCCGAGGCCGAAGAGGATGGAGCCGCTGCCGGCGACGAGGTTGCCGACGGCGACGGTGATCCGGGCGCCGAGGGTGTCGGCGAGGATGCCGGCGGGGATCTGCATGAGGGTGTAGATGTAGAAGTACATGGCGGCCAGGGAGCCGAGGGCGACGCCGGTGGTGCCGAAGGCGCGCATCAGGTCGCCGCTGACGACTGCCGGGGCCATGCGATGGAAGAAGACGAGCATGTAGGCGGCGATGAGGATGGAGAAGATCGACCAGCGCGCCAGCAGAAAGCGCGACGGGTCGAAGGGGGGGCGGTCCTGCGTCCGGCTCGGCATGATCGGTTCCTCCGGTGGTCGGTGGGACATTGAGGGGTGCGTCCCGGGGCGCTCCCCTACACCAGCCAGCTCTTGCGCCGGCGATATTGTTTGACGTCGCGGAAACTCTTGCGCTCGCCGCTGGAAAGGCCGAGATAGAACTCCTTGACGTCGTCGCTGGCGGCGAGCTCCTGGGCGCTCCCTTCCATCACCACCCGGCCGTTTTCCAGGATATAGCCGTAGTCCGAGTAGCGCAGGGCGACGGTGGTGTTCTGCTCGGCGATGAGAAAACTCACCCCCTCCTTCTGGTTGAGATCCTTGACGATCTGGAAGATTTCCTCGACGACCTGGGGCGCAAGCCCCATGGACGGCTCGTCGAGGAGAACCATTTTCGGTCGCGCCATCAGGGCGCGCCCCACGGCGACCATCTGCTGCTCCCCTCCCGAAGTATAACCGGCCTGGCTGGTGCGCCGGGCCCGCAGGCGCGGCAGGTAGTCGTAGATGCGCTCCAGGTCGTGCTTGATTTCGCTGCGGCTGGCGCGCCGTGTGTAGGCGCCGGTGAGGAGATTCTCCTCCACCGTCAGGTGGCCGAAACAGTGGCGCCCCTCCATGACCTGGATCACCCCCATCTTCACCATCTCGTGCGGCTCCAGGCGATCGATCCGGACCCCCTGGTACTCGATGGAGCCCTTGGTCACCTCGCCGCGTTCGGTCCGCAGCAGGTTGGAGATCGACTTCAGGGTCGTCGTCTTCCCGGCGCCGTTGGCTCCGAGAAGGGAGACGATCTTCCCCTCGGGGACCTCGAGATTCACCCCCTTGAGAACGAGAATAACATGATCGTAGATCACCTCGGCGTTTTTGACCCGCAAAAGCGGCGGGGCGCCGTCGGCCGCGATTGCTGCAACCGGTAGATTTGCTTGTGTCCCCATGCGTCACCTCGATAAAGAGCGGGCCGGCCCGGGTGCGCCGGCCCGCTTTTCTGAACGACTATTTTTTGGCTTTGGCTTCCTGGGTGCAGTTACGCAGGGTAATCCCCTTTTCGGCGGCGTATTTGGCGGCGGACTTTTCCACTTCCGGCCGCACAATGTCCTGATCCGAAGGGATCCAGTCGGAGACGATCTCCCACTTTTCGCCGTTCCAGCGCTGGAACTTCACCGCTCCGCCGCCTTCGTGGTCCATACAGGAGAGCTTGAGGGGCTGCAGCAGATCGTGGGCGCCGAGTTCCTTGAGGCGCTTGTCGTCGATGTCGAGATTCTCGAATCCCCAGCGCATCTCCTCGCCGGTGAGGGAACGCTTGCCGTACTTCTCCTGTCCGGTGCGGATCGCCTCGGCGACCAGAATCCCCTGAATGACCCCGCGGTTGAAATACTGCTGGCCGATCCGCTTCTGATCGGTCATGTTCCCGGTACTCCCCTTGGCGTAAACATGCTTGAGGATGTCCTGAATGACGGGAAAGTCGACGCCCGAGGGGTGGAAGGCGGCGGTGACGAAGTTCTTGGCCGCATCGCCGGCGGGAACCACGTCCTCTTCGGCGCCGCTCCACCAGCCGCCGATCATGCGGTTGGCGGGGAAGCCGACCTTCTGCGCCGTCTTGAGGGCCACCGAGTTCATGACCCCCCAGCCGCGCAGGATGACCCAGTCCGGCTTCATCTGGCGAATCTGCATCCACTGGGACTGCTGCTCGTTCCCCGGATGGGGAACCTCGATGTGGGTGACCGTAAAGCCGTACTTGGCCGCCTGCAGGTCGAGGAGACCCATCGTCTCCTTGCCGTAGGCCGAGCCGTGGTAGAGGTTGACGATCTTTTTCCCCTTGAGCTTGTCCATCCCCCCTTCCAGAGAGCCGATGTACTTGATCTTCGCCGTATTCTGGCTCCAATAGCTCGTCACCACCGGAAAGACGTAGGGAAAGACCCGGCCGTCGGCGGCGTCGGAACGGCCGTAGCCCATGGTGACCAGCGGCAGCTTGTCGACGTTGACCCGGTCGATGAGCGAGTAGGTGATGCCGGTGGAGAGGGGAATGATGACGCTGGCGCCGGTCGGACCGTTGTTTTTCAGGCGCTCGTAGCATTCGACGCCGCGGTCGTTCTTGTACTCGGTCTCGCACTCTTCCCAGGTCAGCTTGACGCCGTTGATGCCGCCGTCACGCTTGTTGAGCATGTCGAGGTAATCGATGTAACCGCCGTAGAATCCGGTGCCGCCGGCGGCATAGGGCCCGACGCGAAAGCTCAGCATGGCAATGTACTGCTCTGCGGCAAAGACCGGTGTCGCCAGCATCAGCAGGACGATCACGATTCCCAGCACGGCTCGTTTGAGCCCCCGTTCTTTCATGGAACACCTCCATCTCATTGTTGGCAGCCGACAGACAACCGTCGCAGCAAGGCTGCACTTGCTCGACAAGGGCGAACCGGGGGGTTTTTTAAATCCCCCCCGGCGGAAATCAGTACGGGAAGGGCCACAACCGAAGCTTCTCCTTGCCGGTGCGCCAGAGCTTGGCCAGCCCCTGGGGCTCGACGATGAGAAAGAAGATGATCAGGGCGCCGAAGAGGCAGACTTCGAGGTTCGACAGCAGGTCGCTGCGGATGCCGGGAAAGAGGGCATGGCCGAAGACGTTGAGCAGGATCGGCAGCAGGAGCATGAAAAAGGCGCCGAGGAACGAACCGAGGATGCTCCCCATGCCGCCGATGATGATCATGAAGAGCATCTGGAAGGAGCGGTTGAGGTCGAAGGCCTGCGGCTCGACGGAACCGAGGTAGGCAAAGGCCCAGAGCGCCCCGGCGATGCCGCAGTAAAAGGAGCTGATGGCAAAGGAGAGGAGCTTGGTCTTGAGCATGGGGATCCCGACGACCTCAGCCGCCACCCCCATGTCGCGCACCGCCATGAACGCCCGTCCGGTTTCGCTGCGGATCAGATTGATCGCCAGCACCGTGAGGACGACGACGATGGAGAGGGTGAGGAGATACTTGCTCACCGGCGTATCGAAATCGTAGCCGAGAATCTGCATCTTCTGGGCGCTGATCACCCCCGAGCTGTTGTCGTTGGAGAACCAGGAGAACTTGGTGAGGGTCCATTCGATGAAGAACTGGGCCGCCAGGGTCGCCACCGCCAGATAGAACCCCTTGATGCGCAGGCTCGGCAGGCCGAAGAGAATGCCGACGGCGGCGGCGGAGAGGCCGGCGAGGATGAAGGCGAGGAGGATCGGCATCCCCGGGACCCGGAGCATGAAGTTGAAGGCGGCAAAGGCCCCCACCGCCATGAAACCGGCCGTCCCCAGCGACAACTGGCCGGTATAGCCGGTGAGGATATTGAGCCCCAGGGCGGCCAGGGAGAGGATGAGAAAGGGGATCAATATGGCGCTGAACCAGTAATCGGTGGCAAAGGCCGGCACGATGACGTAGGCGAAGGCGAAAAGAGCCACCATCGACAGGCGGTCCTGCCGCAGGGGAAAGATCAGGCTGTCTTGCGCATAGGTGGTCTTGAACTGTCCAGCTTCCCGGTAAATCATGATTCCTCCGATAAAAACGAATGCACCCGGTCTCTACCCGCTTTTCAGACGCGATCGATATGCTTCTCGCCGAAGAGCCCTTCGGGGCGCACCAGGAGAAAAACGAGTGCCAGCATGTAGGGAAACCAGTTTTCAATGCCGGTGCCGATGTTGAGACCGAGACTCGAACCGATATAGACCTCGGCGAGCTTTTCTCCGGCGCCGATGAGGAGGCCGCCGACGATGGCCCCGGGAATCGACGAGAAGCCGCCGAGAATGAGGACTGGCAGGGCCTTGAGGGCGGTAAAGGTGAGGGCGAACTGCACCCCGGTGCGGGCCCCCCACAGCATCCCCGCCACCAGCGCCACCAGCCCGGCCACCGTCCAGACGATGGCCCAGATATGCTTGAGGGGAATGCCGACCGACTGGGCCGCCTGATGATCGTCGGCCACCGCCCGCAGCGCCCGGCCGATGCGCGTCTTCTGGAAGAAGATCGCCAGGGCGATGACCAGCACCCCGGCGGTGCCGGCGGCGAAGAGGTCGAACTGGCTGATCATGATCCCCCCCAGCATGAAGGGGATGTCCTTGATCCCCAGCTCCAGGCTGTGCACCTGGGCGCCCCAGAGCCCCTGGGTCAGCCCTTCGAGGAAGAAGGCCAGGCCGATGGTCGCCATGAAGAGGGTGATCGGCGGCTGCCCCACCAGCGGCCGCAGCACCAGGCGCTCGACCAGCACGCCGAAGAGCGCCAGGGCGGCCATGGTGACAAGGAGCGCCAGCCAGAAATTCACCCCGCGCTCGACGAGACTGACAAAGGTGAGGGCGGCGAAGAAGACCATGGCCCCCTGGGCGAAGTTGAAGACTCCGGACGCCTTGTAGATCAGCACAAAACCGAGCGCAACCAGGGAGTACATGACCCCGGCGAGCAGCCCGCCGATCAGCACCTCCAAAAAAAATTCCCAGCCCATAGCGACTCCTTCAAAGAATGGTCCGTCCCAAGTTCCAGATCCCAGAACCTTCTGTTTTCGTATTCCGCATTCTGTTTTCTGTGTTCTATATTCGGTTTTCTTCCTTCTTCCTTCTTCCCGCCCCTAATGCGAAACCCCCAGGTAGGCATCGATCACCGTCTGGTTGCTGCGCACCTCGTCGGGGGTGCCGTCGGCGATCTTGCGCCCGTATTCGAGGACCACCACCCGGTCGGAGAGGTCCATTACCACCCCCATGTCGTGCTCGATGAGGATGATGGTCGTCCCGAACTGCTCGTTGACTTCGAGGATGAAGCGGCACATGTCCTGCTTCTCCTCGACGTTCATCCCCGCCATCGGCTCGTCGAGCAGGAGAAGATCCGGTTCGGCCGCCAGGGCCCGTCCGAGCTCGACGCGCTTCTGCAGGCCGTAGGAGAGCTGGCTCACCATCGTCTTGCGCACCGATTCGATCTGGAGAAAGCGGATGATCTCTTCCACCTTTTTGCGGTGCTCGATCTCCTCGCGCTGGGCCGCCCCCCAGTAGATCGCCTGCTGCCAGAAGCGGGTCTTCATCATCAGGTTGCGCCCGGTCATGATGTTGTCGAGGACGCTCATCCCCTTGAAGAGGGCGATATTCTGGAAGGTCCGGGCGATCCCCTGCTTGGCGGCGATGTGCGGGCGCATCTGCTTGCGCGTCTCCCCCTTGAAGGTAATGGCGCCGTCCTGGGGATGATAGACGCCGTTGATGCAGTTGAGCATGGAACTCTTCCCGGCGCCGTTGGGACCGATGATGGCGAGAATTTCATGCTTGCGCACCTGGAAGCTCACGTCGGTGAGAGCCTTGATGCCGCCGAAGGAGAGGGCGATATTGTCGATCTTGAGGATGATGTCCCCGGTATGGTGAACCTTGCCGCTGTTCATGGTCCTCCTTATCCGACCGCTTCGGTCGGTGCAGAATCAAATGTCGGCTTCTGGCAAGCGTTTGGTCCGCCACCGGCGTCCCCCTCTTCCCGGGCCCCGTGCGTCCCCCGGGCATTGCCCGCTCCCCCCTTCTGTCCGGCATAGAGGGCATCGATTTGCAGAGCGTACTTCTGGGCGATGAAATGACGGCGTATCTTGCGGGTGCGGGTGAGCTCGCCGTCGTCGGCATTGAGTTCCTTGTCGAGGATCATGAAGTGGCGGATGTGCGGATTGCCCAGACGCGCCTCGGCGGCGAGCTCGGCATTGACCTTGGCCACGCACTCGGCAATGAGGTTGCAGACCTCCGGTTTTCCCGCCAGGTCGGCATACCCCGAATACCAGAGGTTGCGCTGCTGCGCCCAGGCGCCGACGGCCAGCGGATCGATGTTGATGAAGACGGCGACGCAGTCGCGCCGGTTGCCGAAGGCCACCGCGGTCTTGATGTAGGGGGAAAAGCGGAGTTTGTTCTCGATATACTTGGGCGCCACCAGGGTGCCGTCGTTGAGGCGGTCGAGGTCGCTGACCCGGTCGATGATGCAGAGGTGGCCGTCGCCGTCGAAAAAGCCGATATCCCCCGTATGCACCCACCCCTTTGCGTCCCTGGCCGCCGCCGTCGCCTCCGGGTCGTTGCAGTAGCCGGCAAAGGCGCCGGGGCCGCGATAGAGGACTTCCCCGGTGTCGGCGATCTTGATCTCCACGTCCTTGGCCGGCGTCCCGACGGTGTTGGCCTTGATCTGGCCGTTGCGCTGCATGGTGACGAACATCGACACTTCCATCTGCCCGTAGATCTGCTTCAGGTTCATCCCCAGTGCGCGGAAGAAGTTGAAGACATCGGGTCCGATGGCATCGCCGCCGGTGGTGGCGACGCGCACCCGGCTCAAGCCGAGATTGTCCATGAGCGGGTTGAAGATGAGGATGCGGCCGAGCCCGTAGAGGAGCCTGTCGGAGACGGCCACCGGTTCCCGGTCGAGGATCCGCTCCCCGACCCGCCGCCCCAGCTTCATGAAGAAGTTAAAGAGGCCGCGCCGCAGCCGGCCGGCGCTTTCCATGCGCAGCATGACCGATTTCATCAGGCTCTCGTAAACGCGAGGCGGTCCGTAAAAATAGCTGGGGCCGATTTCCCGCAGATCGGTGAGGATGGTATCGGCGCTCTCCGGGCAGCTCACGCAATAGCCGGCGACGAAGGACTGGGCGTAGGAGACCATGAGGTCGCCCGAACCGGCCATCGGCAGGTAGGCCAGTACTTCCTCGCCGGCGCTGATCCCGTCGATCTCGGCGGCGTTTCTGGCGGTAATGATCAGGTTGTTGTGGCTGAGGATCGCCCCCTTCGGCTTCCCCGTCGCCCCGGAGGTGTGGAGGATCATGGCGATGTCCTCGCCCTTCCCCTGCGCCACCTCCTGCAGGTAAAAGTCCGGATGCTGCTCGTCGTAAACCCGGCCGCACCCTTTGAGTTCGGCATAACCGAAGAGATAAGGCTCAGGATATTGGGCCATCCCCCGGGGATCGATGTAGACGATCGTTTCCAGGGACGAACAGCGTTCCTTGATCTCGAGGAGCTTGTCGACCTGTTCCTGGTCCGCCACCAGGGCCACATGGACCTCGGCGTTGTTGAAGACGTAGAGAACCTCTTCGGGGCCGGCATCCTGGTAGACGGGGACGGCGACGCCGCCCAGGGCATGGGCGGCGGCCATCCCCTGATAGAGTCGCACGCGGTTGTCGCCGAGAATGGCCAGCTTCTGGCCGCGCTTGAAGCCGATGGACGCCAGGCCGCAGGCGATGGCCCGCACCCCCAACGCGACCTGAGACCAGCTCCACGGCTGCCAGATGCCGAAATCCTTCTCCCGCATGGCCGGCCGGTCGCCGCGCCGGCGGTCATGCTCCAGCAGCAGCTTGGGGAACGTATCGGCGGGTTGCATCGCCTCTGTCACTGAATCCTCCTCTCGGTTTGCTTTTCGGCCAGCCCCCCCGGGATCGGGGACGGAACCGGCGTCCCATAAAATACAAACAGTGTTATAGCAATGCTGATGCCAATCTTTTCATGCGGAAGGTCAATAATTGCAAATACTCGTAATTAAAGGTTTTAATCTGACTTGATGGTATTCAAAAAATGTTTTACCAAAAATGATGTCTCCGGCCATTGACAGGCGACCTCCCCCGGATGAAACAAATCGGCCAGTTAGAGGCTTTCCCCCCCTGTCTCCGGCGTTGACATGCCGCCGCAGTTGACAGTTCGAACCGTCCGGGGGACGCGGCAGGCCGCCCCCTCTCTCCGCCGGGAAGACCGAACCTCTCATTGGGGCTTCCGGCCGAGGCGCGTCTCCACCGTCCGACCTCCGGCCACCAGCCTTTCCAGCAGTTCCATCTCGAGCCGCTTGTCGCCGAGGCGAAAGGCCGGGGCGATCAGGCACAGAGCGCCGCAGAGGACCCCCGCGACCCCCCGCAGGGGGACGGCCAGGGCGTCGATTCCGGCCCCGAGCCCGCCGCGATCGACGGCGAACCCCCGGCCGCGGATCTCGTCAAGGCCGGAATCCGCCGGTGACTCCCTCCCCCCCAGCGCCAGGAAGACCCGTCCTGGGGCATTCCCCTCCAGGGGGTAGCAGTGGCCGACCAGAGGCATGACGGTCACCTTCTGCTCCGAGTCGACCATATCGAGGAAGAGCACCTCGCCTCCCCGGGGGACGGCGAGATAGATGTTCTCGCCGCACTCCCGGGCCAGGCGCTCCATCACCGGGCGGGCCTGCCACAGCAGATCGTTGCGCAGCAGAAGGTTCCGGCCGACTTCGAAGGCGACAGTCGACAGGCGATACTTTTTCGACTCTTCCACCGCCTCCACGTACCCCCGTCCTTCGAAGGTGGCCAGGAGACGAAAGACGCTCGACTTGTTGAGGCCGAGGCGGGCGCTCAGGTCGGAGAGGGCGAAATCCCCCCGCTCCTCCCCCATCGCCTCGAGGAGGCTCAAGGCGTTGTCCACCGACTGGATGGCATAACTCTCCTTTTCCCGGTGCTCCATGCCCCTCTCCTTTTCCCTCCAATCCGCCACACTGGCCGGCGGGCCCTTTTTACAGCGATGTCCAGGATTGGAGCGCCCCTTTCGCCGGACCGGTCATGGGGGAGATCAGCTCCAGCCGGCCATGCGCATCGTCCCCTCTTCGAGAAGATTCTTCTGCATCGCGTAGGCGGCAAAGAGCATGTGCGGCTGGTGTCCCATCCCGCTGGCGAAGCACTCCGTGCGGGAGCGATCGAAATAGTCCTGCAGGAGGGGGCGGTAATGGGGGTGGGCGCAGCGGTCGATGACGACCTGGGCCCGGTCGCGGGGGCAGAGGCCGCGCATGTCGGCAAGCCCCTGCTCGGTGACGAGGATGTCGAGATCGTGCTCCGTGTGGTCGACGTGGGTGACCTTGGGGACGACGCAGGTGATGCCGTGGGGATCGGTCTTCGTCGGCCGCGTCGAGGGGCTGTGCATGATGGAGAGGTAGGCGTTGCGGGAGAAGTCCCCCGAGCCGCCGATGCCGTTGATCATCCGCGAGCCCATCACCAGGGTGGAATTGGCGTGGCCGTAGATGTCGAACTCCACCGGGGTGTTCATGGAGATCACCCCGAGGCGGCGGATCGGCTCGGGGTTGTTGCTGATCTGCATCGGCCGCAGTACCACCCGGCTGGTATAGAAATCCCAGTTCTCATAGAGGCGGCGGAAGCCGTCGGCCGACAGGGAGAGGGAGGTCGAGGAGGCAAACTCGAGTTTTCCCGAGTCGAAGAGGTCGAGCATGGTGTCCTGGATGACCTCGGTCCAGACCTTGAGGTTGGAAAAGGGGCCGGTGACCAGGCCGCCGACGACGGCGTTGGCGATGTTTCCGACTCCCGACTGGATGGGGAGGAGGTTCTTCGGCAGCCGCCCCGACTTGACCTCGTGCTGCAGGAACTCGAGGATATGTCCGGCGATCTGCTCCGAGCTCTCGTCGGGGGGGGAAAGGGCGCGGCCGTTGTCGCCGCAGCGCGACTCGACGATGGCGACGATCTTGTCCGGATCGCAGGGGACATAGGTGGTGCCGATGCGGTCCTCGACCTTGCTGATCAGGTAGGGGGTGCGGTGGGGGGGGAGGTCGAGCATGACGATGTCGTGGAGCCCCTCGAAGGAGGGGATCGAGGTGTTGACCTCGAGGATGATCTTTTTGGCGATCTGCACGATCTCGGTGGTGACCCCCACCGAGCCGGCGAGGATCAGCCCGCCGTCCTCGGTGATGCCGGTGACTTCGATGATGGCCAGATCGAGCTTGCCGCCGTTTTCCTTGGTGTAGAAGCCGTAGCCGAGGTCCTGGGCGTAGAGGGAGAGATGCTTGTCCCCCATGCGCACCTCGCCGTTGTTGACCCCCTTCTGGATGACCTTTCCGGTCTGGTAGGGCCAGCGCTTGTCGGTCATCTTCAGCGACGCCCAGCGGTCCTCGATCTCGACGCCGATGGAGGCGCCGATGTAGAGGTTGAAGCGCATCTTCCCCTGCAAGGCGTTCTTCTCCACGTAATCGGCGAGAACCGCCGGCACCACCTTGGGATAGCCGACGGGGGTGAAACCCGACCAGCCGAGATCCATGCCGTTCTTGAAGAGGGGAATCGTCTCCTCGGGAGACATGATTTTCTCGTGCAGGCTCGATCTTCTGATTCGTTTATGCAGCTCGGACACGGCGGACCTCCTTTGGCCAGGAAATGGAGCGTGGTCAATCCCTATGAATTCATAACACTGTTATAGCAATCACGGTGCCAACAATACGATACTGGTCGAACTCCAGCCACACAATATCCAAGTTGTTGTTTTTAAAGCATTTAATAAACGGTATTTTTTGTAAAATATTTTTCTATTTCCTCATCATTACCCCCGCCGTTTACACCCCTCCCCCCCTTTCCCCGCTCCCGGCGCGCCCGGAGCCCTCTTCTCCCGGAGCAGACAGTGTCACCCCGGTTTACAGAACAAAAAAACGCCCGAAGGACAGACCTTCGGGCGACGGCGGTGGGGGAAAAGGGGCCGACTAATCGGCGGCCAGGGTAAACTCCCAGGCGCACCAGTATTCATCGGGATGGGCATCGGGAGGACAGGCGAGACAGCGGGTCTCGATGCGCGGATCGACGGCGCGGGCGAACTCGGCGTACTCGACGACCCCGACGCTCTTGCAGGGGAAATCGGCCAGCCCCTTGCGCTTGCGCGCCGACTGCACCCGGCAGTCGACCATGCGAAAGAGCGCCCGGTTGTCGGTGATCTCTAAGCTCTCCTGCAGGTTGAGCCGGGCGTAGAGGCGGTGCTTGAGGCACTCGACGAGGGCCGGAATCCCTCCTCCGGGCTCGAGGCCGAGACGGGCCATGATGCGCTTGGCCTCGATGACGGTGAAGGAACGCCAGGCCTCCCGGTCGGCATCGATGGCCGCCTCCATGCCGTGGACCTTCTCGACGGCCTGGAACCAAAGGCCGTCGTGGGCCAGCCAGTTCTTGGCGTCGTCGACGATGATGGCAATCAGCTCCTCCTTGCTGAGGTCCTTCAAGAGCTGGATCCCCTCGTCGAGGGGGGGAATGGCGGTGACGGTTTTTTCGCTCTGCATTCGACTCATGTGCCCTCCGTTGCGGGATGTAATGTCAAACCGGTTCAGCCGCCGCAGACGGCGACGACGGGAATATCGAACTGCTGCCCCCAGGCCTGCCACTCGGCGGCGCTTTTGCCTTTGAACGCCTCGGAGTAGTCGGCGCCGTCGAGGGCGGCATCGAGGCGTTTTTTGAAGTGCGGCTCCAGCGCCGCCAGGGCGACCCACCCCTCGGCCGCCGGGTAGAGGTTGTATTCGGCAATGCCGCCGCCGAGGAGGGCGCCGGGGGCCGTGGTGCCGAAGCGCAGAGGCTCGGCCATGGCCGCGGCCGCTTCCGAGAGGGGCACCTCGGCATACCCCCCCTCGCTGCTCCGCTGCCGGGTCAACAGCAGCGCCAGGGCCGCCCCCACCGCCTGTTCGGCTCCGGCCATATCCGCGACCAGGGTGCGCGGCATGTGCGGCGGATTAAGGAGACCCAGGGAGGCCTGGTAGGTCAGGTCGTGCCCCGCCTCGTTCTGGCGCGGGGCCGGAAAGCCGACGATGGCGACCTGGCAGAGACGGGGAAAACGGCGGTGCAGCGTCTCCCAGGCCAGGTCGAGACGCGCGAGGGCGGCGGGGCGGGTGGCGGTGAGGAGGAGATCGGCCTCCCCGAGGAGGGCGTCGAAACGGCGCCGCGCTTCGGGGATTTTCAGATCGAGGGTCATCACCTCCTGCCCGACGGCCAGCTCCCGGTACCAGGCGCCGTGGTACGCCTCCATCGGATCGCCGCCGGGAGGCTCGACCTTCACCACCCGGGCGCCAAGACTCAGGAGACGCCGGGCGGCGGCCGGTCCGGGAAGATTGAGGGACAGGTTGACGACGGTCATGCCGGTCAGCGCTTGCATAAGTGACTCCTCCTCAACCCTTGACGGTTTTGGGGATGAAGATCTGCTCGGGATCGAGGACCTCGTGAATCAGGTGCAGCTCCTCGTAGGTCGGTTTCGGCGTTTCGCCGCTGACCCGGGAGAGGTCGAGGTCGAACTGGCAGAGCTCGGCTATCCCCTCGGGGGTCTGCCCCGGATGGCAGGTGTCGAGATAGATCACCCCCGTCTCGTCGTCGAAGCGGAAGACCCCGGCGGTGCTGATGACCGCCGAGGGGCCGCCGCGATAGGCGGCGCCGTAGAGGGCCTGGCGCGGCACCCAGCTCCCTTCCGGCCACTTCTTCACCCGCCAGCCGGGGGAGGTGATGTAGCTGACGTTCTCCACGAAGCGCCGCTTCTCGTGGACCATGATGAAGACGGTGCGCTGGGCAAAGGAGTTGATGTCGGGGTTGCCGCCGCTCCCCGTGAGGCGCAGCTCGGGGTTGAGATAATCACCGATGACGGTGGTGTTGACGTTGCCGTACTGGTCGACCTCGGCGCCGCCGAGAAAGCCGAGATCGACATAGCCGCGCTGAGCGATGGCGAAGGCGTCGTAGAGCCCGGAAGAACGGGAGGCCCCCATTTCGCAGCGGGGATCCCCCACCGAGGTGGGGAGCTCCGCCGGCCGGCCGTCGAGGGTCCCGGCCTCGAAGATCAGCTTGAGGTTGGGGGCGTGGGTCTTCTGGGCGAGCATGATGGCGACCATCGGCAGCCCGGTGCCGGCGAAGACCACCTCGTTGTCCTGCACCTCGCGGGAAGCGGCGCAGCAGAGGAGGTCGGCGAGGTTGAACTCCCCGGTCTTGGCATATTCCTTCATGGTCATGATCACACCCCCCTTTTGACGCTGGTGCTGTAGTTGACGGCGCTGTTGGCCTTGAGCCCGAGGGTGCGCGGCCAGCCGAGCTTCTCCAGATAGGAGAGGTGATTCTGGCCGAAGACCCACTCCTGCGCCCAGGCGTCGAATCCCTCCTGGGTGCGGGTGCGCTGGTAGAAATCCCGCAAAAAGTCGCCGTCGACGTCATAGCGGCCGAACATCCCCGTGGGATGGGCGTTCCAGGGGCACTCGACGATGTAGTCGACTTCCAGGGAAGGGATGGTGTTGGCGTCGCTGTTGCGGCGCAGATATTCTTCGGGAACGATCTCCTCGGCGATGACGATGGTTATTTTGGCGGCGCGGGCCACCTCGGGGTCGGTGTAATACTGCCCCGCCACCCGCACCGTCCCCTCCTCGCCGACCTGCTGGACGCTGAGGACCGCCACGTCGATCTTCGGCGCCGGCGCCAGGACGTACTGGCCGCCGCCGTAGAAGGGGTCGTCCATGAACTGATACTTGTGGCACGCGATGCGGCCGTCGCGGCCGTCGCGTTTGCCGGCGGCTCCGAGCATGTCGTAGGCCGGGTTGTGAAGGTCCGTCCCCAGGGACGACTGGCTGACGGAGAAGGGCATCCCGGCGGCGGCCGCCGCCATGCGAAAGGTCATCTCGGCGTGGCTGTAATCCTCGACGAGGAGTTCGCCGGTGCCGACCTTGCGCGAGACGTTGGCGCCGTACTTGCCGTAGAGCTCGTGGCCGACCCAGCACGATTCCCAGACGGCGACGCAGCCGGCGCCGACGAGAAACTCGGTCTGCGGACCGCCGTTGACCTCGATGAGGTGCAGATCGCGCCGCTTCTGGCGGATCAGTTCGAAGACCAGCGCCATGGGGCGGCGCCAGATGGTGAACCCGGAAAAGGTCAGGGTGCTGCCGTCGCCAATGAGCGCCGCCGCCTCCGGCAATGAAATCCGCTTGTTCTTCTTCGACATCATTTCCTCCTCCCCGAAGGGTCAAACAAATCCGAGACACGGTCTTCACCACAGAGGCACAGAGACACAGAGGAAGGCACTTAAAAACTGAACCTGAGCGACTTTAAGGTTGCCCTTCTCTGTGCCTCCGTGTCTCTGTGGTGAAACAGATTTTCAAAAGGAAATCAGCCGCGGGTGAGGTTGGTGCCGATGACCAGGCGCTGCACCTCGCTCGTCCCCTCGTAGATCTCGGTGATCTTGGCGTCGCGCATCATCCGCTCCACCGGGTATTCCCGGGTGTAGCCGTAGCCGCCGAAGACCTGCACCGCCTTGGTGGTGACCGCCATCGCCGTTTCCGAGGCGATGAGCTTGGCCATCGCCGACTCCATGGAGAAGGGCTGACCGGCGCTCGCCTTGTAGGCGGCCTGGTAGACGACCAGGCGCGCCGCGGCGATCTGGGTCGCCATGTCGGCGAGGATGAACTGCACTCCCTGGAAGCTGGCGATGGGGGTGTCGAACTGCTTGCGCTCGCGGGCGTAGTTCACCGCCGCCTCGAAGGCTCCCTGGGCGATGCCGAGGGCCTGGGAGGCGATGCCGATGCGGCCGCCGTCGAGGGTCTGCATGGCGACCTTGAACCCCTTGCCGAGCTCGCCGAGGAGGTTCTCCCCGGGGATGCGGCAGTTGTCGAAGACCAGCTCCATGGTCGGCGAGGAGCGGATCCCCATCTTCTGCTCCTTCTTGCCGAAGGTGAAGCCGGCCGTCCCCTTCTCGACGATGAAGGCGCTGATGCCGTGGTGCTTTTCGGCCTTCTTGTCGGTGCGGGCGAAGATGACGTAGATCTCGGCCTCGCCGCCGTTGGTGATGAAGATCTTGCTGCCGTTCAATATCCACTCGTCGCCGTCGAGGACGGCGGTGGTACGGGTGCCGCCGGCATCGGAGCCGGCGGAGGTTTCGGTGAGGCCGAAGGCGCCGAGCTTGCTCCCCTCGGCCAGGGGCACGAGGAACTGCTGTTTCTGCTTCTCGGTGCCGAACTTGTAAATGGGGTTGGCGCCGAGGGAGACGTGGGCCGAGAGGGTGACGCCGGTGGAGGCGCAGACCCGGGAGAGTTCCTCGACGACAATGGCGTAGCTGAGGTAGTCGGCACCGGCGCCGCCGTACTCCTCGGGAAAGATCACCCCGGCCAGTCCGAGTTCGGCGACCTTGTCGAACATCAGCGCCCGGTCGAAGGACTCGTTTTCGTCCCGCTCCCTGGTGCCGGGGGCGAGTTCCGCCTCGGCAAAACTGCGCACCATCTCCCGCATCATCTTGTGCTCGTCGGTCAGATCGAAATTCATGGGACCTCCTTATGGATTTGTTTTCGTTTTTTAAAATCTTCACCACAGAGGCACAGAGACACAGAGGAAGATTTAAAATCTCTCGATCCGAGTTAACTTTCCACAACTTGTGGTTGGTATTATTGGATCTCTGGCATGTTTTCTTAGGGTTTTCTCTGTGTCTCTGTGCCTCTGTGGTTAACGCCTTTCCATTTCAACTAGGCAAACCCGCGCAGGATCTCCCGCGAGACGATCAGGCGCTGAATCTCGCTCGTCCCCTCGTAGATGGTGGTGATCCGGGCGTCGCGGGCGTAGCGTTCCACCGGGTAGTCGCGGGTATAGCCGTAGCCGCCGAGGATCTGCACCGCTTCGTAGCAGGCGCGATTGGCCGACTCGGTGGCGAACAACTTGGCCATGGACGCCTCCTTGGCGAAGGGCTTTCCCTGCTCCTTTTTGAAGGCGGCCTGCATGAGGAGGAGGCGCGCCCCCTCGAGCTCGGTGTAGGCGTCGGCGATCTTCCACTGGATGGCCTGGAAGGAGGAGATCTTCTGCCCGAACTGGCTGCGCTCGAGGGCGTAGGCCGTGGCGCAGTCCATGGCCGCCAGGCCGACGCCGAGGCCGAGGGAGCCGATGCCGATGCGCCCGCCGGCCAGTTCGGCGACGGCGATGCGGAAGCCGTCGTTGAGCTTCCCCATCAGGGCCTCCCCGGGAATCCGGCAGTTGTCGAAGACCACTTCGTTGGTCGCCGAGGCGTGCTGCCCCATCTTTTCTTCGCCCTTGCCGATGATCAGACCGGGGGTGCCGGCCTCCACGAGAAAGCAGCTGATCCCCTTCCCTTTCGGCGCCGACCTGTCGGTGACGGCCCAGACGACGAAGACCCCGGCGTAGGGGGCGCTGGAGATAAAGACCTTCGCGCCGTTGAGCACCCAGGTGTCGCCGTCGGCGACGGCGCTGGTCGTCATCCCCGCCGGGTCCGAGCCGGCCCCCGTCTCGGTGAGGGCGAAGGCTCCGGCCCGGTACTCTCCGCTGCAGATTTTCGGGATGTATTTCCGGCGCTGCTCTTCGTCGCCGATAACCTGAATCACCTCGCAGACCATGTTGTTGACAGAGACGGTCACCGCCGTCGAGGCGCAGGCGCGGGCGATCTCCGTCATGGCGACGGAAAAGGCGACCACCCCGGCCTCGGAGCCGCCGTACTCCTCCTTGACGTTGAGCCCCATGAATCCGAGTTCGGCCAGCTGGCGCAGGTTATCGAAATAGGCTTGCCTGTCCCCCCCCTGGTCGAGGGCCGGGGCCACCGGCGCCAGGACCGAGGCGGCGAAATTCCGGGCGGTCTCCTGAATCAGCTTCTGTTCTTCGTTGAGATCGAGATACATCAGAACTCTCCTTGCGCTCAGCGCCCCGTGAAAACGGCCGGACGTTTTTCCAGAAAGGCGCCCATCCCCTCTTTCTGGTCGGCGGTGGCAAAACAGAGGGCGAAGTGGTCGGCCTCAAAACGGCAGGCCTTGTCGATTTCCATCTCCAGCCCGTTGTTGACCGCCTCCTTGCACAGCGCCACGGAATAGGCTCCTTTGCCGGCGATTTTGGCCGCCAGGACCCTGGCCGCTCCAAGGAGTTCGCCCGGGGGGACGACCCTGTTGACCAGACCGAGGCGCAAAGCCTCCCCGGCGTCGATCATATCGCCGGTGAAAAGGAGCTCCTTGGCCCGCCCCTTGCCGATAAGGCGCGGCAGGCGCTGGGTGCCGCCGAAGCCGGGGATGACCCCGAGGTTGACCTCCGGCTGGCCGAAGCGGGCATTATTGCCGGCGAGGCGGATATCGCAGGCCAGGGCCAGTTCGCAGCCGCCGCCGAGGGCAAAGCCGTTCACCGCCGCGATCACCGGCTTGGAGAGGTGTTCGATGAGGTGCATCACTTTTTGGCCGAGGAGGGCGAAGTCCCTGGCGGCGACGGCGTCGAGGTCTTTCATCGCGGCGATATCGGCGCCGGCGACGAAGGCCTTTTCCCCGGCGCCGGTGAGGATCACCACCCGGAGGGAGACGTCGGCTTCCAGTCCCGCGAAGCAGGCGAGAAGCTCCTTGAGCGTCTCCTCGTTGAGAGCGTTGAGAGCCTTGGGGCGATTGACGGTGACGGTGGCTATGCCGTCGGATTTTTCCACCAGCAGGTTATTGAATTTCATGATGACTCCTTGGACAGGGCGAACTTTGTGATTGCGACCCTCTGTTGGCCTCAGGCGTACTCGAAGAACCCCTTGCCGCTCTTTTTGCCGAGCCACCCCGCCTTGACCATCTTGCGCAGGAGCGGACAGGGACGGTACTTGCTGTCGGCAAATCCCTCGTGGAGAACCTCCATGATCGCCAGGCAGGTGTCGAGGCCGATGAAGTCGGCCAGGGTCAGCGGCCCCATGGGGTGGTTCATCCCCAGCTTCATGACCTGATCGACGGCCTCCGGCGTGGCGACCCCCTCGTAGACGCAGAAGATCGCCTCGTTGATCATCGGCAAAAGTACCCGGTTGGAGATGAAGCCGGGGGCATCGTTGACCTCGACGGGGGTCTTCCCCATCGCCTTGGCCAGGGCGTCGACGGCGGCGAAGGTGGCGTCCGTGGTGGCGATGCCGCGAATCACTTCGACCAGCGGCATCACCGGCACCGGGTTCATGAAGTGCATGCCGATGACCGACCCGGCGCGGGAGGTGACCGCCGCCACCTCGGTGATCGGCAACGACGAGGTGTTGGTGGCAAGAATCACCCCCGGGCGCGCCGCCTTGTCGAGAGCGCGGAAGATGCCGCTCTTGATCTCCATATTTTCCGAGGCGGCCTCGACGACGAAATCGACCGCTGCGGCGTCGGCAAGATCCGTCGAGGGGACGATCCTGCCGAGGATCGCCTCCTTTTCGGCGGCGGTGATCCGCTCCTTCTCGACGCTGCGCGAAAGGTTTTTGGCGATGACCGCCAGGCCGCGGTCGATGAATTCCGGCTTCAGATCGTTGAGGACCACCTGCAGCCCGCTCTGCGCCGCCACCTGGGCGATGCCGCCCCCCATCTGACCGGCGCCGATGACCATGATTCTGTTGATTGCCATTTATTTTTCTCCTTGGTTCGATTTCAGCATTTCACCCGGCCGCCTCGGATCCGTCGGATCAGTCGGATCGGTCCGATCCGTCCGATACCAGGCGGCCGCAAACACTAGACCCGCTCGAAAATAGCCGCCACCGCCTCGCCGCCGCCGATGCACAACGTCGCCAGGCCGTAGCGCTCTCCGCGGCGCTCCATCTCGGCGATCAGCGTAGCCACGAGGCGGCCGCCGCTGGCGCCGACGGGGTGTCCGATGGCGCAGGCGCCGCCGTTGACGTTGACCTTCTCGCGGTCGAGACCGAGTTCCTTGATGGCGATCATCGTCACCGCGGCGAAGGCCTCGTTGATCTCCCAGAGACCTCTGACATCGGTC
>Ga0209231_1000157_pt1 | contig 48841 bp, 45 predicted proteins | sample Deesub45470m_DNA_FD_188086 | JGI IMG/M metagenome (GOLD analysis project Ga0209231, IMG submission 188086) | Deep subsurface microbial communities from North Pacific Ocean - 450_OLKR46/470m Metagenome (SPAdes) (version 2) | ecosystem: Environmental > Terrestrial > Deep subsurface > Unclassified ... | reverse complement strand
AGACAGGCGCTGGCGCGAGCATAAGCTTGAGCAGGCCATCACCGATACCGGCGGGTTGATAGTCGAAATCACCGACCCGGAATCACTGACGGCCGCAGAGCGCACCGCGCTGAACGCGCGTATCCGGCGCAGCAACATGGTGGTATACGCCAGCGCTGCGCTCATGGATGAAGCTGTGCTGCAACGCTACGCTGCGCAATTCGGCTTGCTGCGTCTGGATGCCAACTGGCTGGCCGGAGAACAGGGCATCACGCGCATTACGGTGAGCCGGGAAAACAATCAGCGCCATGCTTACATTCCCTACACGGATCGCGCGATCAAATGGCATACCGATGGCTATTACAATCCCCCGGAAAGGCAGATACGGGGCATGTTGCTGCATTGCGCGCAGAGCGCCGGAACAGGCGGTGAAAACCGGGTGATGGATCACGAGATCGCCTATTTGATGTTGCGCGATGCAAATGCCGATTACATACGCGCGCTATCCGCTCCCGATGCCATGACCATTCCTGCGCGGATAGACGAATTCGACGGCGTGCGCGCAGCACAGTCCGGCCCGGTATTCTCACTGGATGATGGCAAGAATCTGCATATGCGCTACACTGCCCGTACCCGCAGCATAGAATGGAAACAGGACGAAACCACGCTGGCTGCGGTCGCAATGCTGGAACGCCTGCTCGCCTCTGAATCGCAGCACATACATCAGCTGAAACTGGAAAGCGGCATGGGCCTGTTATGCAACAACGTACTGCATGACCGCAGCGCTTTCACCGATGACCAGTACCACCCGCGTCTGCTGTATCGCGCGCGCTACCTGGATCGTTTAGCCTCAACTGCGCCCTCACCCGGTTTATGTTTCACCGCATGATGCCGATACAGTTGACAACAGATTGACGTTTGCAGCCGTGACATAACGGAGAACCATCATGTCCAAATCAGCCTCTTCAATACTAAAACAACTCCAGTATTCATTTTTGGCCTTCGGATTGGCCATGGGGCTGGTTTTTCCGCTCTACGCAAATTTTTTCGTGGACTGGAAAGAGGGGATGCTGCTCTGGTTCAGTCTGGGTTGCATAATCGCGGGGCTTACGATAGGCATAGTGAATCACAGACTGCTCGAATGGCTGTTGATCCGCAAGTTGAGACAGGTTGCTATTGCTTCTGAACGAATCCGGGGAGGAGATCTCCGCGAAGGATGTGGCGTGCGCAGCGCCGATACGGTGGGTGAAATCACCGAGGGATTCGATGCGATGACCGCCGGATTGCGTGTAACCATTCGTGAAATGACACAGTCCGCACAGTCTGTGGACGCGGCAGCCAGTGAAATTGGCTCGGCCATGCATGCGCTGGGTTGCAATATGGGCGAACATCAAAAGAACGCTACCGAGATCGCCAAAGTCATTCGGGGGATGGCCGAAGCGGCAAACTCAATTCTGGAATTGTCAGACGAAGCGAGTCGTAGTGCATCCAGCACAGATGAGCAGATAAACACGGGTATCTCCTACGTTACCGCAACGGAACAGGCCATCTCCGAATTGGATATTGCCAGCGGCAAAATTTCAGCCAACGCTGCCAGTCTGGAAGTCAGCGCAGCTGAAGTAGAAACCGCAGTCTCGGCGATACGCGCTATCGCCGAGCAAACCAATTTGCTGGCCCTCAACGCGGCCATAGAAGCTGCGCGTGCGGGCGAACAGGGCAGAGGATTCGCGGTCGTTGCCGACGAGGTCAGAAAATTATCCGAACAAGCAGCACAGGCCACCAAGCGTATCGACAGCGTGCTGGAACGCATCAATCAGGACGTCAGTTCCACCGTGCGCTTCTCGGAAGAAAATGCCAGAGCCGTACGCTCAGGCCTCGATGCCTCCAGACTATCCTCTGAGGCATTCGAAAAAATTCAGCAATCTACCGCAATAATGCATCGTTCAGTGGATGCGGTACACGAAGCTGCTGATGACCAGCAAATGCTGGTCGGTATTATCATGTCGCGCATCGCCGAAAATGAAGCACATACGAAAGACGCGGCACAATACACGGAAAAATGCATTGCGGATTCGGAACGCATGACAGAAACCGCGCACCGCCTTAACGACAGCGCCAAAAATTTCGTGGTCTAGCAAGCCTGCGGAAAATAGGCCTCTCAGTTACAGGCACCGGCCGACTGACACGCCAAATGCTTGCTCCCAGGCCTATCTCATATTTGAAAGATACTTATGTCCAGACTACTGCTGACCATGATTGCCCTGATCCCCGGCCTGGCCCTGGGTGCTGCGCTACCGGTGGAAAAAATTGCACCCGGCATTTATGTGCATCACGGTGAACACAAGGACATCGATGCGGACTACGGCGGCGATATCTGCAACATCAGCTTCATCATAGGAAGCAAGGGGGTCGCCGTCATCGACACGGGCGGTTCCCCTGTCGTCGGTGCGCGGCTGCGACAGGCGATACGAGAAGTCACCGCACTACCCATACTGTATGTCATCAATACGCATGTGCATCCCGATCATGCGCTGGGCAATGCCGCATTCAAACAGGACAATCCCGTCTTTGTCGGGCACAGCGAACTGGGTGCAGCCATGGCGCAACGCAGCGGGATTTATCTGCAAAATCAGCCCGTATGGGTAGGCGCTGATGCGGCGGGAACCGAACTCATCCCGCCCACGCTGGCCGTCAGCACCACGCACGACATCGACCTGGGCGGACGCACGCTGAGCTTGACGGCCCATCCGGTCGCGCACAGCCCGTCAGACCTCACCGTGTTCGACACAGCCACCCGCACGCTGTGGACCGGGGATCTGTTATTCATCGAGCGCACCCCCTCTGTAGATGGCGACCTGCCCTCCTGGCTGCAAGTCATAGAGCAATTACGCGAGGTCAGGGCCACACACACGGTTCCCGGTCATGGCGCAGTCACTGACAATGGACGGGCGGCGCTGGATGCCGAGGAACGCTATCTCTCGACTCTGCTGAGCGATGTACGCAGCGCCATCAAACAGGGTCACAGCATGGAACAAACCATAGCCACAGCCGCCCGGTCTGAACAGGGGAAATGGGTGCTGTTCGACACCACCAACCGACGCAATATCGCCCGAATTTTCCCGATGCTGGAATGGGAATAGTTGCGTGCACTACGGCAACAATATTTACTATTCAAAACAATTAACTAAACAGGTTTCTTATGAAGATGAATGAGGTCAGGATCTGGCATGTTGTGTATTTTACTGCCCTGACTACCGCGTTTCGTTGACAGCTTTTTTACGGGCCATGCAGTTAAGGGGACCAGATGAAATCGTTACGACTCCACCGCAACACCGTCATTGCGATAACCAGCCACTTGGTGAGCGTAGTTTGCTCGCCTAGTGGAATGGCTAGTTGTTTCATCAGCAGCGCGAAGCATACAGAATTCGTTCATAACCAACATACTGGATTGCCGCAGCCCTTCGGGCTTCGCAATGACAGTGGTGAAAAGCGTGACGTGAGGAATGTAGTGACGCGGCAATCCACAGGCACGTCATTACGATAACCAGCCACTTGGTGAGCGTAGTTTGCTCGCCTAGTGGAATGGCTAGTTGTTTCATCAGCAGCGCGAAGCAATCCATAAACGACGGTTCGGGTGTACAAAGCTTTTCATCCACGCAATGGGTTGCCAAAGGCGGCAACTTGCAAAAGAACGAAAGCCACTTAACAAATCAATAAGTTACACAAGTTCAGCGCAACACCTGCCGGGTGAACGCATCAACAGCGGTATGCATTTGAATCTATTCGTGTCTTTCGTGTGGTTAGCGGGCAACTGCGGTTTTTAAGATAACCGGCTTAAAGATCACCCTTGCTTGCCGCCACCATCATGTCCTTCATGGCTGCCATCACGCGTTCGGCCTGCTTGCGCGTATCGGCGGGCATCGCTTTTATCAGCTCAAGATCCATCATCATCGAGATGACCCAGCGTTTACCGCCAGCATCTTCCAGCAGGGCGATACGGCACGGCATGAAAGCGATCATCATGGGATCGGCTGTCAGCATCTTGTGGGCGGTCAGACCGTCGCAAAAATTGAAAATCTCCATGCGTTTGGCCGGTTTGCCGGTCAATGCCTCAATTTCCTTGTAGAGCTGATTGGCACCGACAAATTTGAGGTTGTTCTGGTTGGCTCGCAATTTAAGCGACTCCACCGCGTCATCGAAGCTGACATTTTCCTGTATCTGTATGCGTGCGATCTGTAGCGTGACATTGGTATAGCTCAGCCCAGTCGCAGGTTCAGCAGCCACCGCGACATGCATGACAAACGCCAGCAGCAGCGCGATCAGTGTCGATAATTTATTCATCTCGATTCCTTTCAAATAGTATCAAATCATGCCGGGATTGCCCGCCATCCCCTTGAGTTTGGGCACATTGGGGGCGCTGACCTTGACCACCTTCTCAGTGCGCAGATGTCGTGCGACCAAATCCCAGACAGCCTCACCGCCCCTGTCACGAGCCGCCTCCGAAACAGGTGCCCAACCCGCCACTTTGTAAGTCTTGTTGGCATCGAGCAGTTTGCCGTTCAGACGCATATCCTGTATCCGCTGCCCCATTGCTGCATTCGGCTCACAGGTGTATTCCAGTCCGCCCACCCGCACCATGTCGCCCCCTTGCTGATAGTAAGGATCGGGATTGAACAGGTTGTCGCCCACGTCTTCCAGCACGGTCTTGATCTGCATGCCCGTCATCTCGGTGACTGTCGTCATCGGATAGGTGATGGCCGTCTGATTGAGCACATCTTCCATGGTGATGGCCGAACCCGGCAGCAGGGATGTCCCCCAGCGGAAGCCGGGTGAAAATGCAATCGGTGCATCCTTCTCTTTCATCAACGCATCGAGTATCACCTGATCGAAGCTGCCGTTGAAATTACCGCGTCGATACAGCAGTCCATCGGTCGTGGCCAGTTTTTCGGACAATTTCCCTTCGTAGGGTGCGCGGTGTTTCTGCATCAGTGCAGTCATGCCCGGGTCTGCCGCCAGCAGGTTGGCGAATACCGGCAGCAATTTATATTTGAAGCTCGCCACCCTGCCCGCCTTAACCTCAAAATCCAGCACGCCGAGGAATTTGCCGTTGGAGCCTGCATTGGTCACCAGCGTCGTTCCGCCGCTGTTCTTTACCGGGATGGGTGTCGGGATGCCGTCGTGGGTATGTCCGCCCAGTATCGCATCCAGCCCGCTGACGCGCGAGGCCAGCTTGAGGTCGACATCCATGCCGTTATGCGAGAGCAGCACCACAACCTGCGCCCCCTTTTTGCGCGCCTCATCGATAGTGAGCTGAAGATTTTCCTCCTGTATTCCGTATGTCCAGTCAGGCACGAAATAGCGCGGATTGGCTATCGTGCTGTACGGAAAAGCCTGGCCGATAATGGCAACCGGGATCGCGTTGATTTCCCGTATGACATAAGGCTTGAATACCGGGTCGCCGAAGTCGCTGGTTTTGACGTTCTGCGCGACCACATCCATCCTGCCCTGCAACACGCCCTCTTCGGCCTCCTTGATGCGTTGCGCGCCATACATGCACTCAAAATGCATGGTCATCACATCTACGCCCAGCTCCAGACAGGCATCTATCATGTCCTGTCCCTTGGTCCACAATGCCTGTCCGCTGCCCTGCCAGGTATCGCCGCCATCCAGCAGCAAGGCACCGGGGCGGGAGGCGCGTATCTGTTTGACCAGGGTGGCCAGATGCGCAAATCCGCCCACCTTGCCGTAAGTGCGTGCCGCCTCGACGAAGTTAAGACTGGTATAGGCATAAGCCTCGGGGGAACCCTGTCTGACGCCGAAATGCTTGAGCAGCGCGTTCCCTACCAGATGCGGAGGCCGGCCATTCGTTGCCCCCACCCCCAGATTTATTTCCGGTTCACGAAAATACATCGGATTCAGTTGCGCGTGGCTGTCCGTGATATGCAGCAGGCTGACATTGCCATGCCGGGGCAATTCGTAGAAACGCCTGGCATCGGTCGCAGCATGACTTTGATTGTTGTTCAGCATGAAGCCACTCGCCGATGCGATGGCCAGCAACTGGAGGAATTCGCGACGATTCATATCCATGGTAAATTCCCTGTGTTGAGAAGGCAGAAACGGATCGCGTGCCGCCTGTTCAGCACACTCAGGTTATTTTTAATGATTTCTCCCGCCGCGAACGGCGGGAGAAATGCACAGCTTACTTGTTGACGGGTGATTCAGGGTCCAGCAACAGCGCAACCAGATCCTTGATTTGAGCCTCGCTCAGAATACCCATGTGACCGAATCGGGGCATGTTGGCGCAGGCGTTCATGGCTTTTGCGTTATAAATACGGCTATAGGTATAACGCTGGTTGGCCTCGGTGTTGCCGCGTATCTTGCCGAAATTCAGCAGACTGGGGCCTATGGTTCCAAAGGCGATCTCTTTGGCAGACAGTTGATGGCAGTTATAACAATTGCCACCCGCAGGATCTTCCGCCTTATCGCTCCAGGTCATCCCCCTGCCGCTTTGAGCCAGCTTTTCGCCCGCCTTCCAGTCACCCATATACTTTCCATCGGCAGGCCACTTGATGGCATCGGTCTGTTCGGCTTCCAGCCTGGTTTTCAGCTTCGGGGGCAATTTATCGATATACTTGCTGCACATCGCCTGCAACTCATCCTGATTGACACGTGTTGCCTTGGCGATCCCCTTGTCACGGAAGTCACGCTTGACGATCTCGGCCGTTTTTGCGTCCAGACTCCCCGCCGCATTACCCGCCTGAGCGGACAGGGAAATCGAGGCCAGTGCAGCGCTCACCGCGAGTCCTATAATCAACTTTGCATTCATGTTCGTCATCTCCTAACGTTTTAGACCCGGGCCCGCATACTCGCCACCGTTGGCACCGACCGCCAGAAACATGGTCAGGGCTACGGTCGCTTCAGATGCGAACTTGGGTTCAGGAAAGCGTTGCTGACGGAAACAGTCATTCAATCGCCACTGGAAGGAGCGCGTCAGGCCCTGAGAAACACGATAGGCAGGCCAGCTGGCATACGCTGTTTGCGCGTCTTTTTTGACATTCAGGTTAGGCAGATCCTGCATGCGGATACGTACATTGCTGGTTGCATGGCACGTTGAACAAGCAAAATCATAAGGGCCTGCGCGGTAGTTAAATATGCGCTTGCCTATCTCATAAGCCTCTTTCGCCTTGGGATGTTTGGTCGAGACAGCCATCTTGATGCCTTTAGACTGGCCTACCACATAGCTTGCCAGCGAAGAGATATCCGAAGCCTTCTTGTCAGAGGCGAACGGTTTGGCAGTAATTTCTTCTTCCGGAATGCCCTGCAGGGTCGTCATACAGGTCAACAGACGGGATTCCAGATCCTGCACCATGCCGGTATCCTTGAAGTAGCGCGGCAGCTCGGCATAAACACCCTTCACCACACCGGCGCCCTTGCCCAGATCGCATTTTTCCAGGGTGGCCTGTTTGGGTCCGGCGACAGTCTTCCACAACTCTTCGCCACGCATTTCATCGAAATCAGCCGGATTGCCATCGCTGATCATTTCCCGGTATTGCGCGATACGATCCGAATCCGAAATTTCGCTCTCGGCTGCCGTGGCTGCACAGCTGGTCGCCAATAACAATAGCGGAATCAACTTTTTTACATTGCTGGTGTTCATCTGTACCCCCAAATGTTCGTGAGAAACCCGTTTAGTTCGCCGCGATGGTGACCTCGTCGCTGCGCGTATCACCCTTGTTGTCTACCCAGCTGACCGTGATTGTTTCACCCGCCGCACCGCCCTTGAACCGGAACAGTAAGTAGGGATTTTTGGAAACGGATTGGCCAAACTGTGTTTCCAGTACCGTACGTCCCTGATACTGGGCTTTAACTTCGGTAATAAACCAGGCTGGCACCAGCGTACCGTCCGCCTCTTTACGCAGCCCGGTTTCCATTTCGTGTTGCATAAGAATTTTTACTTCAGTCACGCCATCCTTGACGGCGGCGCGAATCTTCATTGGCTTTCCCATTATTCCACCTCGTAATCGATCTGATAGTATCCGTAGTCCTTTAACCGCCGCAGCCGCCGGCAGTCACCTTGACTTCCTTGGAAGTACGATAAAACTTGCCACCCGCCTTGACCAGCGCGATGACATTGGCAGTTTGACCCATTTTGACACGGGTCGTGATATACGCTTCAGTACCCTGCGGCAGGGTGAAGTTTGCGGCCAGCACATTGGGATTTTTATCCACAAAGATGGTTATTTGCTCAACATCGGCAAGCGTGCTGGCAACGGTGACCGGCACTACCGAGCCGTTTTCGGCAATTTCGGGTACAGTCAGCTGTATGGAGGCCGCACCGTTCTCCGGAACGATGACGCCCAGCGCATTCAGGGCATCATCCATCGTTTTTGCCGAAAAAGCGGTTTTATTCCACTCGGCAAGCGCAACACCCGACTGTAACAGGCCAAGCGCACCAAATATTGCAAGCAGCCCGACTCCCCCCCCCGTTTTAAGCGCCTTGCGACGCTGCAGATCAATTTCCATATTCATCAAGCCTCTCCCATTCAGATGACAGAACTACGGTTGGACAGCAAAAAACCCGCTACAGACTGACAGCCTGCGTCAGCAGGTAAGAACCACTGAGGCAATGACACCCCAATTAAAATTTATAACGCAACGAGACCGAATACGATTGCTGCGAGTGAGTCGTCGTATTAAAAAGCGTGCCGGGAGCCGCACCGGCAGGAGGCACGGCGTCGCTGATATCGACTCTGGCGGTCACCCTGGGCGCATACATAAACGAGGCTGCAAGCTCAAGATTATTGTTCAGCGCGTAACCCCCGCCCAACGTATAGGCGCTGTTTATGATGCCCGGGAATAACATGTTGTTGAACATATTACCGACACCATTTTGTCCATTCGTCGCATTTGCTGCAACACCGTTCGCAAACACGCTGATAGGGTTGGCGGAATGATTGTAACCGGCTCCGAGCCAGTAACCGTCGGCGGAATATTTTCCACCGACTGCGATGACCGTCTGATCCTTCCAGCCAAAATCCTTATAGCCTGCGGCGCTGCCCCATTGAATCAGACGGTAGTCAGCCGTCACGGTGAAATTATCAGCGGCTGCATACGCAAATCCGGCCTTGATTTCAGCAGGCTGATCCAGATGATCTGCGAACACCTGGCCGAATCCCGCACCGGCAACCGACATTTGCGTCCCATAATTCATGCGTATCTTCGAGTGATAAGAGGCGGCGAGCGTCAATTCCGGGCTGGTGTTGTAGTAACCACCCAGTGCGAATCCAAAACCGGTATGAGAGGACGCCTTGCGCGCCGCATTCACCGCAAGACTGCCGGGCATCGCGACCGAGGTATCATACGAAATCGCCAGCATGCCGTACTGCAGCACGGGCGAGAAACCCAGGCCGTAGTTATCCTTGTTATAGGCGATGGTCGGAATGACCTTGAGTATGCTCAACGCAGTCTTGGCTGATACATGCGTGCCTTTGGGCGCGCCGGTATAGTCCACCCCCATGCCCGCAATGCCTGCCATGGCAACGCCATAAGTCAGGCTGTCATCCAACCTGTCGGAAAATGAAATATCGGGAATATAACTGGCATTCGCCGCACTGTTGGCCACAAGCGCACCGCTACTCATGCCGTCATTAGCAACCGATGGCCTGAACACCACCAGACCGCCGGTCACTTCCCTGCCTGTAGATTTTCCCAGCATGGCCGGATTGGCGAAGGTGCTCTCCGCACCCACGAAGTGCGCTACACCCGTGCCGCCCAAAGCCGTATTCTCCGCGCCCACCGACATCATCGTGTCACCGTTGGTGGCATAAGCCAGAGGGGATACCATGACACCGGCAACCCACATCGAAATAAAACGTGTTTTCATGCTATACACTTCCTCAATCGTTCCTGTTTAATCCGGATAACCTTTTTACAAGGTCATCCGGATTAAACAGCTCCTGATAATACAGATGCAAACCTAGCCATAAGTATCTTATTTATCAATATTTTTTGTAAAAAAAGCCCGTCCCCTCTCAGGAACGGGCCTGTTATCCTGCTCGTGCTGTAACCTTAGAAGCTGTGGCTGTACATCAACTGCCAGTTAAGCTGGCTGTGATCAATGCTGTAACCACCCGATGCGGCAGGAGCGGTCACTGTCACCTTGGGCACATACACCAAGGATGCGTTCACTTCAGAGGCTTTGCTCAGCGTGTAGCCTGCGCCCACCGTGAAATGATCCTTGACGATGGCCGGGAACAGCGGATTGACAGTGCTGTCTGGAACCGGGTTGTTGGCCAGATTGGCACCCGCTCTCAGCGTCAGCTCAGGAGAGGTGCGATAAGCCAGACCGATGTTGAATACATCCTGATCGACCCAGTTCTGCGGCATTGTCATGTCCATAGACACGCCACCAAAGTCGAGTGTATTAAAAGTCATGCGGAAATTTTTCATGACTTTGGCCCAACCGATACGTTTGTAATCTACCGCCACCATCAGATTATCACTCGCCTGCATAGCCATTCCGATACCGTAGGTTTCTGGGAATTGGAAATTTACGATACTGACGTCACCTGTCATCGTACCTGCAGGTACTCCACCAGCAGCGATCAACTCAACCTTAGCTCCGCTAGCTTTCATATCACCCAGACTGGTCTTGGAATGATAGGTCGCGCCTACGGTCAACTGCGGGTTGACTTTATAAGTCATGCCCAGCTTGCCGGCAAAACCGGTTGAGTTGGCCTTGCCGGAGAAGCTGCTGCCATCGGTAAAGTTGAAATAACCGACGTTACCTGCACCGCCCATAAAACCGCCCAAGATTGCCATGGTTGGTGCCGGAGCTACAATCGTAAGATTGCCCGCACCCATCATTGCTCCCATATCGGTGCCCAGCATCGCCATCTGCAAATCCATACCACCCCAGACAAAGTCCAGAGAACCGGCGATGTTCAGATCGGGGGTTACATTGTATGAAAGCGGCACGATCAGGTTGCCCACGCCCACTTCAGAACGGCTAGGCTTGCCGGAACCGGCACCAACCCAGTCATTGGCGGTATATTCAGTTCCCATGCCACCCTGGGCAAACACACCGATACCATAGGCCAGAGCGCCGTCTTTCTTGACCCAGCCACCGGCTGGCATGAAGTAGGATTTTCCACCCGAGTTGGCATCAGGCATCCCGGCCATCTTGGAAGTCACGCTGGGATGCAAACCGCCCACAGCCACATCCAGACGGCTGGTGCCGTCTTCCATCAAACCCAGTGTCGCCGGGTTATTTGCCATAGCAGCTGCGCCGTTATCGAAGGCCATGGATGCACCACCCATACCTGTCGAGATAGGGCCGTAGCCTTCCATCAACATGCCGTTAGTGGCGTGCGCCAGCGGTGATGCCATGACACCGGCAGCGAACATCGAAACAACCAGTTTGTTCATCTTCATGCAAATCTCCCTGAATATTTAATTTGTGTTTTAGTTAAGTTTACTGCCTGGTACTGCAACTACTCAAACCAGTTTTTACACGAACAGACAGATATCCGTCTCTCCGGCAAATCCGAAAAATGCCGCGGCGCCTGCATACTCGACCGGCTCGATGAATTCGCTCTTGTCAAATTCGAACAGATCTACCGTCATCTGACAGGCTACAAACTTGACATCGGCCTCCAGACACAGATCACGCAACTCCTCAAGCGAGGCGACACCGTGTTTCTTGAGCTTCTGTTTCATCATCATGGTCGCCATGGATTCCATGCCGGGCAGCATCTGCACCATGACCGGCATAGGGATGGGCATAGGCATCGCGGGGTTGGCCAGCGGGCTGATCATCACATTTGACAAGTCCTTGCGCAGCAATTGCAGACCGTAAAAAGTGAAGAAGATTTGCACATCGTAACCGAGTGCAGCGGCGGTGGACGCCAGAATAAACGGCGGATAGGCCATGTCCAGTGTGCCTTTGGTGGCGATAATCGCCATTTTTTTGGTAGTCATACTCACCCTCTAAGTTTGTTATTAAAACACTGCTCCGGATTAAAGCGAGAGGCTACTTCTTCTGCATCATGAAAATATACGCGCCACCTTCTTCGGTCGTCGACAGCAGAGTATTGCCTGTCTGATCGGCGAAAGCCTGCATATCCTTTACGGCACCACAATCGGTAGCGATTACCTTGAGCACCTGACCGCTGGCCATGTCCACCAGTGCCTTCTTGGTCTTCACGATAGGCAATGGGCAGGACATACCGCTGGCGTCAAACTCTTTATCAAAACTCATTTATTTGTTCTCCTAAAATAATTATTTAAATAATCGCAATACAATAAATCATGCAGCGCAAACCACTATGCATTAAAAACAATTCGCCCGCCAACGTCCATACTCATGAAGAGTCATCAAAATAACCCCTTGGGGTTATGATTTGCTTCATACACAGGTCAGGCTGCGCTGAACACTGTAGAAAATGCACACGGCATGATCCGCTGGGATCATGCCGTGTGCATCAGACTTGCTTAAAGCAATACGTCGTTCAGAATATTCTTCAGCCAATAGCCGGCAAACGCCCCCTCAAGCTCTGAGCGCTTGGCGGACACGCCGCCGCCTTCTGCTGAAATCATGGCCTGCTTCTCGGCATTGAAACGATATACATTGGCCACATGCACGGCTTCATTGCCACTCACCATGCTGTAACAGGTATTGGCTATGGTCGGATTCTGATCCGGTTGTTTGCCCTGCATCAACTCGATGACCGCTGCCGCACAGACTTTCGCCTGCGACGTAGCCATGTGCCCCGACTTCGGCAGTGCCGCAGAAACTGCATCGCCGATAACGTGTATGCCCTTGTGCACCTTGGATTCATAAGTGAGGAAATCTACGCCGCACCAGCGTCCGTCCACATTGGCCAGACCTGCCATGTCGGCCACAGCACCGGCTTTCATGGGCGGTATGACATTCAGCACATCCGCTTTGACATCATCGAACTCGGTCTTGGCAGTCTTGCTGGCCACATCCACGCTGGAGACGAGCGCGTTGGGCCGGTATTCCACCATACCCGGGTAAAGTTCATTCCAGGCGGCCATGAACAATCCCTTCTTGGAAACGATGTCCGGATTGGCGTCCAGCACCAGCACCTTGGACTTGGGTTTGTTTTCCTTGAAATAGTGGGCAACCTGACAGGCGCGTTCATACGGTCCGGGTGGGCAGCGATAGGGCCCCTTGGGAATGCTGATAGCGAAAACGCCGCCGTCCGGCATGGCTTCCAGTTGCTTGCGCAACGCGACCGTCTGCGCCCCCGCCTTCCATGCATGCGGGATGCTTAAGTTCGCCACGCTCTCGTTAAGCCCCTCAACCTTGTCATACATGAAGTCCACGCCCGGCGAGACGATCAAGCGATCGTATTTCAGATGACCGCTGGCCAGCATGACCGTTTGTTTTTCCGGATCTATCGCAGTCACTTCCCCCTTGACCAGCTTGATACCGTATTTTTTCTTGAGTTCGTCATAACTCATCGTCAAATCGTCGATAGTACGACCGCCGCCCAACACGGTGTTACTCATCGGGCATGAGATGAACATAGGGTTACGTTCGATCAACACCACTTCAATCTTGTTATTGCTCCATTTGCGTATGTATTTCGCGGCAGTAGCGCCACCGAATCCGCCACCTACCACGACGACACGCTGGCCTTTCTTCTTGATGAGTTCGCTGGAGGCGAACGCAAGTCCCGGAAAGGCACCGATTACGATCCCGGCTGCACTGGCTTTCAAAAAATCACGACGGCTGAATGACATATTGGACTCCCTTGATCTGTTTGATTTCTGATGTACGTTGAAGCACGGGCTTAGTGGCGTTTCTGCGAAGAGAAGAAGTCAGCCAGCAGTTCGTATTCCTCATCGGTATAACCCTTGGCATGCTGATGCATCACCGTTGCAGGCCGTGCCCCCGATTTAAAATCCTTCATCTGATTGACGAACAACGCCTTGTCCAGAGCGGCCAATACCGGCATGCCGCCTTCGCTGTTGCCATCCGTGCCGTGACAGGCAGAGCAGGATGCAGCGAGATTGCGGGCATGTTTATCGACCTCAGCCTGAGCAGCGGTGCAAAACAGCATTCCAAAAACAACGAGCAGCGTTCGAGACATAATCATTTTTTTATCCTCACTTTAGTTGAACTACACAACCACCCCTGATAACGCCCGACTCGGGCATACCTTCCCTGCACGGTCAATCGATGACCGCTTCATCCATGCGCTTGTCATCCCGGTTATCGGTCCACAGCACAGATATTTTCTCCCCTTTGGCGCCACCTATTAGGCGAAAAACCAGATAGGGATTTTTTGATACCGCCGTACCGAATTGTGCTTCCAGTACGGTTCTGCCTTCGTGCAGAACTTTCACATCGGTGATAATCCAAGCGGGTATTTTATTGCCTGCCGCATCCTTGCGCTGCCCAGTCTCCATTTCGTGTTGCATCAGCATTTTCACTTCGGTTAACCCGTCTTTGGCTGTGGCGCGAATTCTGGTTGCTTCACCCATGTCTGCTCGTCCTGAATTGTTGTGTATTGAAAGATTTCATCTATGCGCTGCAGCCGCCCTGAGTGACCTGAACTTCTCTGGATGCGCGATAAAACTTGCCGTCTGCCTTGACCAGCGCCACGACCGTTGCGGTCTGCCCGATCTTGATGCGTGTAGTAATGAAACCGGCGACGCCCTTGGGGATAATGAAATTTGCTGCAAGCACGTTGATGTTTTTGTCGACCAGAATGGAAATCTGTTCGACATGCGCAAGCGTAGTCTCCACCGTAACGGGCACGACAGCCCCATTTTCGGCGACTTCCGGCACAGTCAGCCTGATCAGTTCGCTATTTTCAGGGAGGGTAACCCCCAGTGCATCGAAGGCATCACTCAAATTGCCAGCATCCAGCGCTGCCCGCCCTGCCCCTGCCCAGGCCGAACCGGGTACCAGACCCAGAATGGCCAGCACACCCAGCAGCCTGCTCCCAGTCCTGAGCGCCTTGCGTCGTTCCATGTTTATCAAATCACTCTCCCCATAACCCGCAGACAAAATAACACTCCCGGGGGAGAGTATCGCCTTACTTGGAAGGCGGAAATAACCCTAAAGGGCTATCGTTACGTTTTACATTTACTCCATGATGTTAGCTTCCACATGCGTTCTGCCTGCAGTGAGCCCATCATTTCCCGCCGTCACGGGTGATGGCGGTGAGTATGGCCTGCATCAGCGCAACCGGCGTAGGCGGGCAACCGGGCACCGCGACATCTACGGGAATCACATTGGCTATCCTGCCGCAACTGGCGTAGCTCTCACCCTTGTCCCCGCAGGAATTATCCGGAGAGAACAGGCCGCCGTCGCAGCCGCAGTCGCCGACGGCGACCACCAGTTTGGGCTCGGGGGTGGCATCATAGGTGCGTCTGAGCGCGATCTCCATGTGACGCGAAACCGGCCCGGTCACCAGCAGCATGTCGGCATGGCGCGGGCTGGCGACGAAGTGGATGCCCAGGCCTTCGATATTGTAATAGGCGTTGTTGAGCGCATGAATCTCCAGCTCGCAACCGTTGCAGGAACCCGCATCGACATGACGTATGGCCAGCGCCCGCCCCAGCTGTCGCAATATCTTTTCCTGCAAATACTGCACCTCGAGTCGCAACGCATCGGCAGCTTGCGGCGGCGTCTCGGTCTTGATGCCGGTCTTCAGTATCTGTCTGATGATCTGGTACATGTTTACAAGTCCTGTCCTGCGTAGCTCAGGTTGAACGATTTATTGATCAGCGGGAAGTCCGGCACGATGTTGTTGAGTATCGCATGCTCTAGCACGGGCCAGTTCTGCCACGAAGGATCGTGCGGATGCACGCGTGCCAGCCTGCCCTGCACATCAGTATGAATCGCCACCATCACCTCTCCGCGCCAGCCTTCGACCATGCCGACGCCAAAAGCGTTACCGGGAAGCTGTTTGAGCGGCATCGATAATTCATCGCCACCGACCAGATTGATCAGAATCTCGCGTTGCAGACGCAGCGATTCAAACAGTTCAACGAAACGCAGAGCGGCACGCGCAGCCACATCGCCCTTGTCATGCATCGCCATCTGGACGTCCAGCTTATCGTAGGGCGCGCACGGAAACTGTACGCGCGCGTCCCGGGCCTGCGCACTGGCGCGCCCCGGCAAACCGCACAATCCAAGCTGGGCCGCCAGTGCCGGTGCGACCTGCCCTGCGCCTGTAAATCTATCCTGCACGCCGGCATGCTCTTCATAAATGCTGCGCAGCACGCCCAATTCACGCTCCAGCATGCTGCACTCTTCCTCAATCACGCGCTTGTCCTGCATCTGCAGACCGAGCATCACGCCCCCCGGAACGATCCTGTCCATCAGGTAACGATGACCGAACAGGGAGGCGTTGTTGCGCAATACCTGCTCTTTCAGTATCCAGAATTGCGCAAAGCCGAACGACAGCGCGACATCGTTGCCCAGATAACCCAGATCGCCCAGATGATTGGCAACCCGTTCCCGTTCCAGAAACAAGGCGCGCATCCACAGCGCGCGATCCGGCGGCGTAATTCCGGCGATGCTTTCCACTGCCATCGCATAAGCCCAGGCGTAGGCCACGGTGCTATCGCCACTCACTCTGCCGGCGAGCTTCGCCCCCTGCTCCGCGCTCATCCTCTCGAAACGCTTCTCGATACCCTTATGCTTGTAGCCCAGCCGTTCCTCAAGGCGCAACACGCGATCGCCGATGATGGAAAAACGAAAGTGTCCGGGTTCAATTATCCCCGCATGCACCGGGCCGACCGGAATTTCATGAACACCGTCACCCGTCACCGTAACGAAGGGATAGGCATCAGTTTCCGCCGCAAACGCGCCAGTACCGTCAAAGTCTTTGCGAAGCGGGTGCACATGAGCCGGCCAGCTCGCATGCCGCAACCACTTGCGCGAGTCGTCCGCGCCGCTGGCGTGCAAGCCGAGCAGATCGGCGACTGCTCGCTGCATGCGGTTTGCAGCGGGAAACAGATCGCTGATGTCCGGATAAGCCGGGCGCTCTGCACGCACCGGCAGCGTCAGACACAACATCCCTGCACTACCCACCAGTGTGACATGCAGCGCATAGCCGGCGTCATCCGCCCGTTCATCGCTGCCCCACAACGCCACCAGCCTGCCGCCGTCCTGTTTCAACTGTTCGCACAGGCTGCGGAATTGCGCGTCGTCCACCGTGCCATGTCGAATCGGCAGGGCCCCGGGTAATTCGGGAAAATCAGCGGTAAATAGTCTCATATCAGGTCATCCGATCAACGCCGCCGCCTGACGATACCAGTCTGCCAGATAGGGCGGAATATACAGTCCGAGCAGCAGCACCAGCCCCAGATGCACGAATACCGGAACCAGGGCCGGGGGATGCGGCAGGCGCTGACCCGTGGACGGGCCGAACACCATTTCCTGCATCCGGCCGAAAATCGCGGCAAAGGCTACACCCAGCGCGATGAGCAAAAATGGCGTGGTCCAGGGATAGGCGTGCATGGCCGTGGTGATAATCAGGAACTCACTGGCGAACACGCCGAACGGCGGCATGCCGAGTATGGCCAGCGTGCCGATCGCCAGCCCCCAGCCTATGGTCGGGTTGGTGCTGATCAGGCCGCGTATGTTTTCCATCAGCTGAGTACCGGATTTCTGGGTGGCGTGACCCACGGCGAAAAAGATGGCCGATTTGGTGAGCGAATGCACCGTCATATGCAACATTCCGGCGAAGGTCGCAACCGGGCCGCCCATGCCGAAGGCGAAGGTGACCAACCCCATGTGTTCGATCGAAGAATAGGCGAACATGCGCTTGACATCCTTCTGGCGCGAGAGGAAGAAGGCCGCCATGACGACGCTCAGCAACCCGAAGCCCATCATCAGATCGCCCGCAAAATGTGTGCCCAGCGCGCCGTCAACCAGCACTTTGGAGCGCACCACGACATACAGCGCGACATTGAGCAGCAGGCCGGAAAGCACGGCGGAAACCGGTGTCGGTCCTTCGGCGTGTGCATCGGGCAACCAGCTGTGCAATGGTGCCAGGCCGACTTTAGTGCCATAGCCCACCAGCAGAAACACGAAGGCCAGCGACAGCACGGTCGGTTCGAGCTGGGTCTTGACCGCATCCAGATGCGTCCACAGCAGCGCCGTGCCGCCTGCGCCCAGCACTTTTTCCGCCGCAAAATAGAGCAGTATCGTGCCGAACAGCGCCTGTGCCAGCCCCACGCCACACAGGATGAAATATTTCCACGCCGCCTCCAGACTGGCCGGCGTACGGTACAGCGAAACCAGCAGCACGGTGGTCAGCGTCGCCGCCTCCATCGCCACCCACATGATGCCCATGTTATTGCTAAGCAAAACCAGCAGCATGGTGAAGGTGAACAGCTGGTACATGCTGTGATAAAGGCGCAGCATGTTGATGCTCAGCTTGCCGTGAGCCTGTTCGATGCGCATATAGGGGCGCGAGAACAGCGAAGTGGTAAAGGAAACGAAGGCCGTCAGCGCGACCAGAAACACATTGAAGGAATCGACAAAAAACTGCTCGTTATATGCGCTGAACGATCCGTCATTGACAACCCGGATGGCAAGGAATATCGAGGCCACGAAGGTGGCAAAACTCATTGTGGCATTGAGCTCCGGCGCAAAGGAACGACAGCCGAACAGCGCCAGCAGCAGGCCGCCTGTCAGGGGTATCGCCAGTATCCAGAAAATTTCCACGTCAGTCTTCCTTGAGTTTTTCCATGTGCTTCAGATCCAGACTATCGAAAGTCTCGCGTATCTGGAAAAAGAAAATACCCAGGATGAACATGCCGATCAGCACATCAAGCGCGATGCCCAGCTCCACCACCATGGGCATGCCGTAACTGGTGCTGGTGGCGGCGAAGAACAAGCCGTTTTCCATGGCCAGAAAGCCGATCACCTGCGGTACGGCCTTGCTGCGCGTGATCATCATCAGAAATGACAACAGCACGCAGGCCATGGCGATACCCAGCGTACCCCGGGTGATGGTACCGGCCAATTGCGAGATCGGTGCCGCCAGATTGAAGGCGAACACCACCAGCACGATGCCGACCAGCATGGTGGTGGGAATATTGAACATCGTCTCTACATCCCATTTGACGTTCAACTTGCGTATCAGGCGGTGCAGTATCCACGGCAGGACCAGCACTTTCAGCAGCAGCGTCATCCCGGCCGAGTAGTAGAGATGATGCTGGCTGGAGGAATACGCCACCACCGTGGTGCTGACCGCCAGCACCAGCCCCTGCAAGGCAAACAGATTGATCAGCGACAGCACCCGCCGTTGCGAAAGCATGGCGAAGGAAATCAGCAGCAGCATCGCAGCAAACAGGTTGATCAGCTGTCCTGACAAATTCAGCATGTCAGCTCCCCAGCAGAAAATGAATCAGCATACCCAGCACCGCGAGCAGAAAAGCCGTGCCCATGAATTCTGGCACACGAAAAATACGCATTTTAGCGGTGACGGTTTCCAGCAGCGCCAGCCCTGCCCCGCCCAGTGCCAGCTTGACGAAAAGCGCCAGCAAGGCAACGGGAAGCGCAGCCAGATTACCGGCCTCGGCAATGCCCCACGGCATGAACAGCGCGCAACCGATAGTGAAATAGGCCAGCAGTTTGAGCGCGCTCGCCCATTCGATCAGGGCGAGGTGGCGCGCCGAGTACTCCAGTATCATCGCCTCGTGGATCATGGTCAGTTCCAGATGCGTGGCCGGATTATCAACCGGAATGCGGGCATTCTCGGCCAGCAGCACCATGATAAAAGCGATGGCGGCAAAAGCCAGGCTGGGGTAAATCACGAATTGCCTGTGCGCAAGGGTTTCGACGATGGTGACCAGCGAGGTGGAATGACTGATGGTCGCCGCCGTGAAAAACACCATCAGCAAGGCGGGTTCGGCGAGAAAACCCACCAGCATTTCGCGACGCGCGCCCATCGTTCCAAAGGACGTGCCTACATCCATGGCCGCAAGCGAGATAAATACCCGCGCCAGCGCAAAGATGCCAACCAGGGCGATGACATCCACAGCCTTAGAAAGCGGCAAATCCGTCGCAATGACAGGCACCAGCGATGCCGCCAGCCACATGCTGGCAAACAGGATATAGGGCGTGGCACGGAACAGCGGCGAGGCATTGTTCGCCAGTACGGCATCCTTGTGAAACAACTTGATCAGATTGCGATAGGGTTGCAGCACTCCGGCGCCGCTGCGGTTTTGCAGCCAGGCCCGGCACTGGTTGACCCAGCCCAGCAGCATGGGGGCGATCAGCACCACCAGCGCGTCTTGAAAAAGTTGTAAAAACAGGCTGTTCATCGGACAAAGGCCAGCAAGGCCAGCAAGGTGACGAAACTGTACAGCAGGTAAGCATGGATGCGGCCATGCTGCAACTTTCCGGTCAGCGCGGAAATTTTGTCGGTGAGCCGTGCGATGGGCAGATAGCACCATTCCCACAGCCTGTCTCTGGTTTCGCCGTGATAGTGGGGCTTCTTGTCAAACGGGCCGGGCACTTCGCGGGTAATGCCGAAAAACAACTGGAAAATCTGCCGTATAGGTTGACCGAAACCTTCGGCTGTATCCTGCATACGGGCAGTCTGTTCAGGGTAGCCGCAATCCCAGGCCGGGCCCCGGCGCAGACGACCGTGATAGAAACGCTTCACCCCGTACAGGGTAAACAGCACGCCGACGATGATGACCACAAACAGCACCAGCGGGCTGTAACTGGCGCGTTCCGGGTGAATCGGGGTAAGCCACAGCCAGCCCGTCTGGGCGGCGCTGACGCCCAGCGTATGGCCCACCAGCATCTGGCTGACAAAATCGATATGCAGAATGAAGAACACCGGAAACACCCCCAGCAGGATGCAACCCAGAGCGAGCCAGGTCAGTCCGATGCGCTCCCATATGCCGACGTCGTGTACCTCATCGAAGGACTTCTGAGCGGATACGTTGCTGCCCCGTGGCTGACCGAGAAAGATCACGCCGTAGAATTTGACCATGACGTATCCTGCGAGCGCTGCGGCCAGTGCGAGCGCGGCCGCCGCAATCGGAATCAGCATATTGAGATAGGAGTGAGGCAGGCCGGGAGAGAGCAGGAAGGCCTGCAACAGCAGCCATTCAGACACAAAACCGTTCAGCGGCGGCAAACCGGCGAGCGCGAGGGTGCCGACCAGCACCAGCAGCGCGAGTTTCGGCATGCGGTGTATCAGTCCGCCCAGCCTGCCCAGATTGCGTTCACCGGTGGCGTGCAGCACCGAACCCGTACCGAGAAACAGCAATCCCTTCATGAAGGCATGGTTGAATGCGTGATACAGGGCAGCGGTCAGTGCCAGCGCCGCCAGCGCCTCTTTCTGGAAGGAATGAAAGATAATGGCAAGGCCGATGCCCGTCAGAATGATGCCGATATTCTCAATCGAGGAATAGGCGAGCAGACGTTTCATGTCGGTCTGCACGGCGGCGAACAGCACGCCGTACAGCGCGGTGAGCAGTCCCAGCGTCAACGCCAGTGCACCCCACCACCACTGCGGCGCGTCCAGCAGATCGAAGCTGACACGCAAAATGCCGTAAATCGCGGTTTTCAGCATGACGCCGCTCATCATCGCAGAAATCGGCGATGGCGCGGCGGGATGGGCCTCGGGCAACCAAGCATGCAGCGGCAGCACACCGGCCTTGGCACCGAAGCCAAACAACGCCAGCAGAAAAGTAACGCTGGCCCAGAAGGCATTCAGGTGCGCATCACGCATACTGGCGAAAGTGTAATCACCGTGCCCGCCCTGCATCACGCCAAAGCTCAGCAGTATGGCGATCGCGCCGACATGAGCGATCAGCAGATAGAGAAAACCGGCACTTCTGACCTGCGTGGCATGGTGGTCGGTAGTGACCAGAAAATAGGAAGACAGCGCCATGGTTTCCCATGCCACCATGAACAAATAGGCGTCGTCAGCCATGAAAACCAGCGCCATGCCGGCAAGAAAGAGATGGTATTCGAAGCACAGCAGGCCCAGCGCGCCACCTTCCATGTCTCGATAATAACCCGCCGAATAGAGCGAGATACCGACACTGGCCGAACCCAGCAGCAGCAGGAAAAATGCGGCAAGTGCATCCAGTCTCAGATGGAAAGGCAAGTCCGGCAGTCCGAGCGGCAGCACCGCCACGTTGACGTCGCCACCCAGATTGCCCAGTGCGGCTGCGGCCAGCAACAGTGCGGCCAGCGCGCCGAGAGGAAAAACATAACGGGTAATCACCGCAGTATTTTGCAGCAGCAGACCGGCAAGCCCCAGCAACAGCCAGCAGACAACCACGCCCAGCGCGATATCAATGGGCAGCATGATCGAGGCTATCGTCACCGGGAGTTCTCCAGCATCTGTAGGTATCGCGGAATTATAGCCATGTTTTCACACCGTCTGCGCCGCCTATGTGCTGTTTCAGCAGGCGGCATTGCGCATCGGGATCGACTCTGAGCACTTCTGCATACATCGAATCGAGTGCCCGGTCTTCATCGGCGAAAATATTTTCCTGGCCGATGTAATCGAACAGGCCGGAATGGCGCATGACGTCGATCACCTGTTTCTTCAGCCCGCTGAATACCACACGGATGCCGCTGGCACGTAACCGCTCAACCACATGATGGATTACCTCGTCGCCCGATGCATCGAGCTGATTGATGCCATCCGACACGATCAGCAAATGGCTGACACGGGGACGGTTGGATACCGCCTCCAGAATGGCGTCTTCGAAATAGGGCACGTTGGCGAAATACAGTGAGCCGTCATAGCGTATGGCGACCACTCTTTCGCTGACCGGCAGATTATTCACCTTCGCATCGCGCAAGGTGCCGTCGTGATAACGACCCAGGATAGCGACGCGCGGCGACATGGTACGGTAGAGATACAGCAGGATGGACAGACCCGCGCCTACCATGATGCCGTTATCCAGATGTGGCGCAAACGCCAGCGTCGCGACGAAGGTAACTACAGCGGCGACGCCGTCGTGTTTGTGCGTGTGCCAGGCATGGCGGATCGCCTTGAAGTTGATCAGACCGACCACCGCCATCATGATCACCGCCGCCAGCACCGCCTGTGGCAGGTGGTACAGCATGGGGGTGAGAAACAGCAGAGTGAGCAGCACGATCAGGCCGGCGAACACATTGGACAGCCCGGTTATGGCACCGGCATTGAGGTTCACCGCCGAACGGGAAAACGACCCGCTGACCGGGAAGGACTGACTCAGGCTGCCGACGATGTTGGAGACACCCTGGCCGATCAGCTCCTGGTTGGGATCGACGCGTTCCCGTGTCTTGGCTGCCATCGCCTTGGCAATGGAAATCGCCTCCATGAAGCCCACCAGAGAAATCACCAGTGCGCTGGAAATAAGCGCCGAAACCATCTCCCAGTTGAATACAGGCAGATCAAACTGAGGTAATCCGGCAGGTATCCCTCCCACCACCTCTCCACCGCCGACGAGGTTGATTTCACCCTGACTGATCTTCTTGATGCGCCAGCGGTAACCATCGGCTTTTTCACCCGGCGGCACCTGTCCCGTGAGATAAAGCCTGGCCGGATGGCCTTCAGCCGCGCTGACCTGCTCGAAGATGAAACTGCGCAATGAGCGGGCAATCTTGCGATTTTCACCCTCGGTATCCCTGAATTCCAGTTTGAGCAACTCGATCTCGTAGTTCAGCGCGGCCGCGCGTTGCGTCCCCCCCTCATTGGTCTTCAAATGCTGCTTGAGTTCTGTCGATCGGACACCGAGCCTGTCATTCAACTCGACCATCCTGGCTTCGGTTCGGGAAAATTTGTAGGCGAGCGTCTTTACCTCGACATCCATGATTTCGTCGATCTTGCCGCGGCTGTTGTGCTCGAAACCGATAGCCCAGCTCACCAGCGTGGTGAGCACGACGGCGATCAGCACACCGGGCAGTCTGGGGGCGAATTTCTTCAACCCCCACATGATGGCGAAGGCTGACACGCCCATCATCAGAGTGGGCCAATGCGTATCGCCCACCTGCTGCAACACACCCCATATGTCGTTGATAAAATGCTCGCTGCGCCCCATGGAAACGCCGAACAGCTTGTTGAGCTGCGACAGGGCGATGATGATGGCGGCGGCATTAGTGAAGCCCACGATGACCGGATGAGAGAGGAAGTTCACCACCACACCCAGCTTGAATACGCCCAGGGTAAGCTGAATGAGACCGACCATCAGAGCCAGCAGGATTGCCAGTGCGATAAATTGACCGGATCCGGAGGCGGCTAATGGGGCAAGCGCCGAGGCAGTCAACAGCGATACCACCGCGACCGGGCCAGTGGCAAGCTGTGCGGAAGACCCCCACAGTGCAGCGATAATACCCGGCAGGAAAGCCGCATACAGCCCGTAATAGGCAGGCAAGCCTGCCAGCTGCGCATAGGCCATGGATTGCGGAATCAGCACCAGTGCGACGGTGATACCGGCGATCAAATCGGTCTTGACCGTCTCGCCGCGCAGCGGCCACCAGGACAGGAAGGGGAAAAAGCGTAGAAGTCGGATATTCATGCTGCCCTCAGGTTCCAGATTGAACGGTTACTAATCTTCAGGTCAAAAAATCAGGTTCAGCATGATCATCAGCACGACCAGGAACAGAATAGTCATGATGCCGCCGGCACGCATGTAGTCAGACACGCGGTATCCGCCCGGCCCCATCAGCAGCGCGTTGACCTGGTGTGTCGGCAGGAAGAAGGAGTTGGATGTCGCCAGGGCTACGGTCAGTGCGAATACTGCCGGATCCGCCCCTGCTCCGATGGCGATGTTCACGGCCAGCGGCACCAGCAGCACCGTCGCGCCCACATTCGACATCACCAGCGTGAAGAACGTCGCAAGAATGGCGATCGCCAGTTGGATCACCCAGACGGGTGTGCCGCCCAACAGCAGCAGCGTCTGCTCCGCTATCCATTTTGCCGTTCCGCTGGTCTCGACCGCGAGACCGAGCGGAATCAGGCTGGCCAGCAGGAACACCGACTTCCAGCTCACCGCACGGTAGGCCTCCTCGATACTCAACACGCGCAGCAGGATCATGCCTATGGCGCCTGTCATCAGCGAAATCGACAACAGGGTATCGGTGAACAGGATAAGCACGAGCGCAACAGCGAAGCTGGCTAGCGCCGCGTTCACCTTATGCGGGCGCAGTTCCTCGTGCGGAAACTCTGTGGTGACGACGACGAAATTTTTGTCCTTTTCCAGATGTGCCAGCGCCTCCCAGCTGGTGTGCACGACCAGGGCATCGCCGGACTGTAACGGCAGATCACGCACGCCGTCACCCTCACGCAGGGTGCTGCCGCCGCGATGCAATGCAGTCAGTGAAATGCCATACGTCTTGCGCATCCAGAGATCGCGCGCACTCTTTCCGATGAGTTCGGAACCGGGCGGTATCACCACTTCGGCGATACCCGACCTGGAGGGAGATAACTGATCGGCGAAAGTCTCGAGTTCATCGCGCAAATGCAGGCCCTTCGCCACAACAAATTCGTTCAATCGTTCCGGTGCACCCAGCAGACCAAGCACACTGCCCGCTGTGATCACAACTTCGCGTGTCGGCCCCATGCGCAGGTCATCGCTGCCTCTCAAGATGGCGATAACACGCAAGCGGTAAGGCTGCTCTATGTCATCGAGTATCTTGCCAACCAGCGGGCTTGCGGGCGGCACCAGCACCTCACGAACCGCATAGTCAAGGCCGTACAACTCGCGGAAGTACTCCATTACATCGCCCCCGCTGGTGACATCCTCGCTCGCGTTGCCCGGCAGCACATAGCGCCCGGCGAAGACGAAGTAGGCGATACCGGCGCCCAGCAACGCCAAACCGACAGGCGTGACGGCGAACAGCGACCAGGTCTGCATCTGCTGTTCGGGCGGCAAGGCCTTGTTCGATGCCAGGATCAGGTCATTGAGCAGGATCAGCGGACTGGAGCCGACCATAGTGATGGTGCCGCCGAGGATCGCGCAGAAGCCCATGGGCATCAGCAGGCGCGACATCGGCAAGCCGGTGCGCGCCGAGATGCGGCCGACCACCGGCAGAAACAACGCGGCGGCGCCTACGTTCTGCATGAAACTGGAGATGAATCCGACCGTACTGGAGATCGCCGGGATGACGCGCGCCTCGGTATTACCCGCCACCCTGATGATGAAACTGGCTACCCTGGACATCAGACCGGTCTTGTCCAGCCCCGCGCCGACGATCATCACCGCGATGATAGAAATCACGGCATTGCTGGAAAAGCCACCGAACAATTCGCGCCCGGAAACCAGCGGCTGCGGCAACGCGATCACCCCGCCGAAATGGCTGATGAGACCCAGCATCACCATGATGCTGACCGCCGCCACATCGACGCCAACCACCTCGAAGGCAAACAGGAATACCGTCAGCAACAGCAGGTTTAAGACGACTGCAATTTCACGACTGGGGGCGAACAGGAATGCCGACACGCCGATCAGGGCAAATACGACGGCGGCTATGATGGTTCTGGTTGGGCTGCTCATTGTGAAATCCATCCCTCAATCGGCGTCGTGCCTATTTATAGTATTTATTAGATTCCGTCAGATAACGGACTAGCATGGATTCCTCGGCTCGCCGTCTGGAAGCGCAACGTGACATTCCGAGAATATGCGCGTCTTGCAGGTACGGCAAACCTCAGGATCCAGCGTCGAATACACCGGTTTGATCCAGTTCGACATAGCTGGGAAGAACCCACCGGCACCGATATCGTCCAGTTTGTCGGCCTTGCGCAGAAACTTATAAACGGAATCCTTGCAACGGTAAAAATACAGACCTCCGCCCAGTTTACGCCGCCGCCGCGCCTCCTGCTCCAGCATCTCGGCACCCGCCACATCGACGAAGCTGATCCCGCCACCGAGTATCATCACGGTCTTTTGGCGCGGGTTATTCTCGTCTATCTGCATCAATCCGCTGCGCACGTAGTCCACCGCACCGAAGAAAATGGAACCGTTGATGCGCACGATGCGGAACTGAGGACATTCGGGATGTCCGGGCGCATCGATGAAGTGATACGAGCCTTCCTCGGGTGCAGGCACGGAGGGCTCGATGGAAGGCCGCGAAACGCGGTACAAATACAGCACCAGCGATAGCAGAATACCGAAGAAGATACCCTTCTCCAGATCTATCGTGGTGCCGATCAGGGTGACGAACAGGGTTACCGTCTCGGCACGACTGGTGCGGGCAATGGAAACAATATGATGAAAATCAATCAGTCCCCAGGCTACGAGAAATAATATCCCCGCCATCGCGGCGTTCGGCAGATAGGAAGCCAGAGGAGCGACCAGCAACAGTATGAGTACCAGAAAGACAGACGCATATACCGTCGCCAGCGGGGTCTGCGCGCCCGCCTCGTAATTCACGCCACTGCGGTTGAACGAACCGCAGGATGCGTAACTGGAGAAGAAACTGCCGACCAGATTCGACAAACCCTGCCCGATGAATTCCTGGTTGCCGTCTATGCCCTGTTCGGATTTGACCGCGATGGAACGCGCAATGGATACCGCCTCTGTCAGTGCCAGCATGGTGACCACCAGTGCCGGAAACAGCACCTTGCGTATCGTTTCGTAGGAGAAGTCAGGCGCAAAGAAAGGCGGCAAATGCGTAGGCAGCGCGCCCACAGTCTTGATCTGCGTGACTGCCTGTCCGAACTCCCTGTTGACCAGATAGGCGGCCACGCTGCCCACCACCATCGCCACGATCATGTAGGGCAATTTCGGTGCGTAGCGTCTGGACAGAAGACCCGTAAGCAGCGTGATTGCACCGATAAAAGTGACATAGGGATTGATGTTGCCAAACTGCACGTAAAGCTGTTCCAGAACCACATGAAACGGGGCGCCGCGTGCTATGTCTATACCGAAAAAACTCTTTACCTGACTGGCAGCGATGAGGACCGCCGCGCCCGCAGTGAAGCCTATGACCACGGTATGAGAAATGAAATTGACCAGCACGCCCATGCGCGCCAGACCCAGTATCAGCTGAAACAGCCCGGTAAGAAAGGTCAGTGTCAGCACCATACTGATGAACTCCGGCGATCCGGGTTCAGCCAGCGGGCTGATGGCGGCGAAAACCGCGATGGAAATAGCCGTGGTCGGGCCGGAAACCAGATGCCAGCTGGAACCAAACAACGCGGCAATGATGGCAGGCAGCATCGCCGCATACAGGCCGTATTCCGGCGGCATCCCGGCGATGGTGGCGAAGGCCACACCTTGCGGCAGTACGATCAGCGCCCCGGTGAGTCCGGCTATCAGATCGGCACGATTGCTGTTGCGATCAACCAGATGCCGCCATTGCATGAACGGCAGCAAATGATACAACCAATATTTTCTTGAGCGTCGTATCATGAAAAATTCGCGTTCAACCTATGGTCTGGTAATACAGGTTCTGCGGATGGTTGGCCTGCGCAAAGAAGAACCAGCGTTCAGCCAGCAGGCCGATGTACTGGACTATAAACGCAAAGGTCAGCAATGCCGGTGTATACAAGCCCAGCGCCAGCAGAGCCATGGGCAGCACGAAGGCCAGCAGCAGAAAAGCGGGCTTGATGGTGCGCAGGAAGGCTGGACTCTTGCCGTGGAAAAACTCGCGCGTATTGAACGAACCGCCCATGAATCCCATTGAGCGCTGCGCGATGCGTGGATGCTTGACACCAATGGCAGTCTGTATCGTCGATTTAGGCTTGAGACGCGCATTGCGCGCCAGCGATGCGAATCGACCGACGAAAGCCAGCAGCGTAATGATAAGCGCCCAGCCAGCAAAGAATCCCGCTTCAGTCGGCGCACTCGTGGCCGCATACAATGCAGCCAGCGTGAAGCCTGACGCACCGCCCATCAGGGTGTAATTGATCACCGTGAGCGGCGTATGCCACTCGCGCAAAAAGCGCAGGCAGGCATAGATCATGCCGGTGCAGATAAACAGCACGAAGGCCAGCAGAGTCGCAATCACGCCGATCACGATGCTCAGGTCTATCAGCAGACCGCTGGGCAGGGTCACCACTTCAGGCCGTATTCCGGTCAGATGCAATCCTGCGTACAGCAGTGCCATGCCCATGAATGCGGGCAGCGCAATGACTTCACGCGACAGCCACGATGTACGCCACTGCGTGGCCGAGCGCCATGCGCGTTCCGGCCGCCCGAGGTGAAAGAAGGAAGCGACCAGCCCCCCCGCCAGCAACAGCAAGACCAGCAGGCCGCCATAGCCGTAGAAGGCGTCGGACTGCATCGGCAGCAGGCCGAACAGCGCATAGGATTGATGGGTGAACAGGGCAAGGAACAGGCCTTGCCCTGCACCGATCAGCGTAGTCAGAAAAATAACAGAGAATGCAGGTTTCATCGTTTGTTTACCAGGCAGATACATCTTCCATTGAAGACTCACCTTTGCCCGGCTTGGGCAACTGGCGGTCTACTTTAAGCGGATTATCCGCGCGTTCCAGCTCATCCTGATGAATCTTGATATGAGTCTTGCGGCGCGGCAGATAATGATTGGCAGGATGCGTACCCCACTCCGGCATCAGCGCATAACCGCCGTCTTCCCGGATCGCCTTGGACACCACTGATTCAGGGTCGTGGATATCGCCGAACAGACGCGCACTGGTCGGACAGGCTTTCACGCAGGACGGCTTGCGATCGGCTTCGGGCATGGTCATATCGTAGATGCGATCCACGCACAGAGTGCATTTCTTCATCACCTGCTGCTTCTCGTCGATCTCACGCGCGCCGTAAGGACACGCCCAAGTGCAGTATTTGCAGCCTATGCACTTGTCGTAATCCACCAGCACGATACCGTCCTGCTTGCGCTTGTAGGATGCACCGGTCGGGCACACCGGCACGCACGGCGGATCTTCGCAATGCAGACAGGATTTGGGGAAATGCAGTGTCTCGCTGTTCGGGAATTCGCCGATTTCATAAGTCTGCACGCGGTTGAAAAACGTGCCGGTCGGATCAGCGCCATAGGGGTTTTCATCGTACAAGGGCCCGGCCGAGCCGGAGGTATTCCATTCCTTGCAACTGGTCACGCAGGCATGACAACCGACACAAACATTGAGGTCGATTACAAGTGCTAATTGTGTCATTTCACACCGCCTTTCTTCTTGCTGCCGCCGAAATAGGCCAGCCAGCTCGGATGCGTCTTCATGCCGGGATATTTGGTCATCGGTTTAAATTGCGGAGAGGTCTGTTCGGGTTCGCCCTCCTCCGCCTTGTAGATGCGCACACGCACGTCATACCACGCAGCCTGCCCGGTAATCGGGTCGGAATTGGAGAAACGCGTGCCGTCCGCATTGGGTGGCAGTTCTTCGGAAATCACATGGTTGAGCAGGAAACCCAGTTGCGATTCGTTGGCATCGGGAGTCAGATTCCATGCACCCGCCGCCTTGCCGACCGCGTTCCAGGTCCACACCGTACCCGGCTCCAGCGCCTCGCTGTAGCGAGCCATGCAACGCACCTTGCCCCATTGCGATTCGCACCACATCCAGTCGCCGTCGGCGATGCCCGCGTCCTGGGCGGTACGCGAATTGACGTAGAGAAAGTTGTGCGTATGTATCTGGCGCAGCCAGGCATTCTGAGAATCCCATGAGTGATACATCGCCATAGGGCGTTGCGTCAGCGCCGACAGCGGGTATTTGAGCTTGTCGCTGGTCTGCACTTCCAGCGGCTCGTAGTAGAACGGCAGAGGATCAAAATAGGTCTCTACGCGCTTCGCCAGATGCGCGGGCGGCTGACGCGTGATGCTCTTGCCCTGCGCTGCCAGACGGAATTTCTGCAACACCTCGGAATACAGATGAATCAGGATAGGCTCGGCATAGCGCGTGATACCGTTGCGCTGCGACCACTCCAGATATCCCTGGTTCCAGTTGCGCATGAACTGATAGGAACGCGGCAACACCTCGTGGTGCACGCAGTCGTTCTTGGCGTACATTTCCCACTGGTTGGGGTTCGGCTCACCCTTCATACTCTTTTCGCCACCCTTGCCGCGCCAGCCGGACAGGAATCCGATACCGGAACCCGGTGCAGTCTCCCAGTTGACGATAAAATCGGGATAGTCGCGGTACTTGCGCTCGCCTGCCGGAGTGACAAAAGCAGGCAGATTCAGGCGCGTGCCGAGTTCGATCAGCACTTCCTGGAACGGCTTGCATTCACCCGTCGGCGGCAGCACGGGAATACGCACCGCATCCACCGGGCCGTCAAATTCGGAGATGGGCCTGTCCAGCATGGACATGACATCGTGGCGTTCGAGATAGGTGGTATCCGGCAGGATAAGATCAGCAAACGCGGTAGTCTCCGAATGGAAAGCATCGCAAACCACGATGAACGGGATCTTGTGCTCGCCATTCTCTTCCTTGTCGGTGAGCATCTTGCGCACCTCGGACGTGTTCATGCTCGAATTCCAGGCCATGTTCGCCATGAACAGCAACAGCGTATCTATCTTGTAGGGATCACCGCGCCATGCGTTGGTAATCACGTTGTGCATCAAACCGTGCACCGACAGCGGGTGTTCCCACGAGAAGGCCTTGTCGATACGCACCGGGGTACCGTCCGGATTGACGAACAAATCGTCCGGATCGGCCGGCCAGCCCAGCGGCATGCCGTCCAGCGGCGTGTTAGGCTTGACCGCCAGCGGCGTATTCGGCGTGCGTGCGCAAGGGGGGATCGGGCGCGGGAACGGTGCCTTGTGGCGGAATCCACCTGGCCGGTCTATCGTGCCCAGCAGCGTCATCAGGATGGACAGCGCGCGTATCGTCTGAAAACCGTTGGAGTGCGCCGCCAGTCCGCGCATCGCATGGAAGGAGACCGGATTGCCGGTAACCGTGTCATGCTCCTTGCCCCAGGAGTCGGTCCAGGCAATGGGCAGCTCGATCTTCTGGTCGCGCGCGGTGATACCCATCTCGTGCGCCAATCGCCTGATGGTGTCCGCAGAGATGCCGGTGATTTGTTCCGCCCACTCCGGCGTGTAATCCTTGACGCGGTCCTGCAGCAACTGGAACGCAGGCTTGACCGCGACACCGTCAGCCAATTTGAATTCACCCAAGAGGAAGGGATCAGCCCCTTCGGTGTGGGTGACCACAGCCTTGTTGGTGTTGCGGTCCCACCACAGCTTGTTCTGCGGGTCGTAGCAGCCCTCTTCCTTAGCCACTTCGGTGCGCACGAACATGCCGAACTCGTCATGTTCCGCATCCAGATTCACCAGTTGTCCGGAGTTGGTATAGCGCACCAGAAACTCGCGGTCATACAGGCCGAGCGCGATGATTTCGTGGATCAGCGCCAGCATCAGCGCGCCGTCCGTGCCGGGACGGATAGGAACCCACTCGTCGGCGATGGCCGAATAGCCAGTACGCACAGGATTGATGGAGATAAAGCGTCCGCCCTCGCGCTTGAATTTCGACAGCGAGACTTTCATCGGGTTGGAGTGATGATCTTCCGCCGTGCCTATCATGATGAACAGCTTGGAGCGTTCCAGATCGGGGCCGCCGAATTCCCAGAACGAACCGCCTATGGTGTAAATCATGCCGGCCGCCATATTGACCGAGCAGAATCCGCCGTGCGCCGCATAGTTGGGCGTGCCGAACTGGCGCGCGAACATGCCGGTCAGCGCCTGCATCTGGTCACGCCCGGTGAACAGTGCGAATTTCTTCGGATCGGTCGCGCGTATCTTGCCCAGACGCTCGGCCAGGATGGAGAAGGTTTCTTCCCAGCTGATTTCCTCGAACTCGCCCGCGCCACGCTCTGAGCCGGGCTTGCGCCGCAACGGCTTGGTCAGCCTTGCGGGCGAATACTGTTTCATGATGCCGGACGATCCCTTGGCACAAATCACACCATTGTTCAGCGGATGGTTGGGATTGCCGTCGATGTAACGCACTTCGCCATTGCGCAGGTGCACGCGGATACCGCAGCGGCAAGCACACATATAACAAGTGGTATTTTTTACTTCCAGCCTAGCATTCTCGACCGGGGCTGCAAACGGGTCGTGCAAAGGTGAAATCGTGCTGGATGAATCTCCGGGATGATGAGTTTTCATGCAAAGTTCCGCTGGTAAGCGTCCGCTGTTCAATGAACGTTTGATTATAACTGCCCAGGTGATCAGTCGGCCCTTGAATTTAACAATTATTTATTGATTTTAAACAACTTATTAATTTGAATTAATAAAGTGCAGATCAACGAAACAATGAATAGAGGATAAAATCCGACGTCTTCCAGACGAGAAAAAAGCCTTTTTATAGGCCGCCTAGTATGCGCAATAGCAGGTGTCTTTAGCCATAACCGTGATGAGCTATCGGCATATAACCCGTAAGGGGTATCGTGATTTAACCACAATAACCTTACGATTGCGCAGCGGTTGAGTCGAACATATTACATTCCAGCAGTCAAACATAGTTGATTAACAGGAGTCATGAATGGCATTGGTTAAACCGCACGGCGGCGGCGACCTGAATCCCCTGCTGTTAGAGGGGAAAGCACTCGCAGACGAGCTTGAACGTGCACGGACATTACCGCAAATAACGGTGAGTTCGCGCGAAAAAGGTGATTTGGTGATGCTGGGTATAGGCGGGTTCACCCCACTCGATGGCTTTATGTCCTACACCGACTGGCAAGGTGTATGTGCCGGCATGACAATGGCCAATGGCCTGTTCTGGCCCATCCCCATCACACTCTCCATAGACCCTACCCTCGCATCGACCCTACACACCGGTGGCGATGTCGCCCTTCTGGATCCGGACGACGGCAGTCTGCTGGCAACCATGCGCATCACCGAAAAATACACCATCGACAAGGAACACGAGTGCGCGACGGTGTTCAGCACCACAGACCCGAAACATCCCGGCGTGAAGATGGTGATGGAACAGGGCGAAGTCAATCTCGCCGGCCCGGTCAAAGTGCTTACACAGGGCGGATTCGACAAAAAATACGGCTCGCTTTTCATGTCACCGCGCGAGACGCGCGAGACTTTCGAGGCCATGGGCTGGAGCAAGGTAGCCGCGTTCCAGACGCGCAATCCCATGCACCGCTCACACGAGTATCTGGCCAAGATAGCCATCGAAATTTGCGACGGCGTGTTGATCCACTCCCTGCTTGGCAATCTTAAACCCGGCGACATCCCTGCTGAGGTGCGCACCGATGCCATCGCCACGCTCACCGAAAATTATTTTGTCAGCCAGACCGTGGTTCAGGCCGGTTACCCGCTGGACATGCGTTACGCGGGGCCGCGCGAGGCGCTGTTGCATGCGCTGTTCCGCCAGAACTACGGTTGTTCTCATCTGATCGTCGGGCGCGACCATGCCGGAGTCGGCAATTATTACGGCCCGTTCGACGCCCATCACATCTTCGACAAGATCCCCAAGGACGCACTGGAGACACAGGCGCTCAAGATAGACTGGACATTCTGGTGTTACAAATGCGGGGGCATGGCCTCCGCACGCACTTGCCCGCACGAGGGTAGCGACCGCCTGCAAGTGTCCGGCACCCAGTTACGCAAGACGCTCTCGGAAGGCGAAGAAGTCCCCGCAGAGTTCAGCCGGCCTGAAGTGCTGAAGGTATTGCGCAAGTATTACGCAGGATTGAATACCGAATAAACGACCGAACGATAGACGAGTTTCTTGAGATTGATAATTTTAAAGGAGGATCTGATGTTTACGAGTAACCACTTTGCCGCACTTTCAGAAGTTATATCACCCGCAATAATGCAGGGGTATATCGTTCTCATGATTCTCCTGGTCATGGGCGGGACGATACTCGACATGATGCACAAGAAAAGCGCAACGTACTTTTTCGAAAATGCGAAAAAAGCGAAGAAGAGCGCAAAACGGTCAGTCAGTGGCGGAGAGAAAGCTGCAATCGCCGCCTCCGTGCTGGTGAATGAAGTGTTGACGTCTGGCGAATTCAGCAATCCAAGACGCAGGCTTTCCCATCTGTTGACTATGTACGGGTTCATCATTTTCGCCGCGACGACCGCGATCATGATTTTCTCGCCGGAGTCCACTTCCACCCTGCTGCCACAGCTATGGCACATCGGCGCATTGATGCTGGCCGTTGGCGGATACTGGTTCTGGATTTTTATCCGCGTAGATGTGTCTGCGGAAGGACTTCCATGGTTCCGTTTTGAGCGTGCGGACTTGTTCATCGTCTCGCTGCTTGCTACCTCGACTTTCGCATTGCTCTGGTCATTCACAGGCGGCGGATTGGGCATCCCCTTCGCCTTGTTCGTCCTGTCCAGCACTGTTCTGTTCGGCGGCGTCTACTGGTCCAAGTTCGCCCACATGTTCTTCAAGCCCGCTGCAGCTCATCAGAAGAAGATCGCCCATGCAGATGGTTCCCGCGAGAATCTGCCTCCAGACTATGATCTGACGGATCCTGAAGTACAGCGCCAATTCCCGGATATTCCCACGTATATGGGCAAAAACCCGCCGAAAATGGGGCTTTGCATCAAGGCTGAAAGAGCAAACCACTACTGACTCGACCAATTTTCTATAAAAAAATAGAGGAATAAATTATGCCAACCTTTGTATATATGACGCGTTGTGATGGTTGTGGAGAATGCGTTGACATCTGCCCATCTGACATCATGCACATCGACAAGAAGCTGCGACGTGCATACAACATCGAACCCAGTATGTGCTGGGAGTGCTACTCCTGCGTAAAAGCCTGTCCTCATCATGCCATTGACGTGCGTGGCTATGCCGACTTTGCACCACTCGGACACAGTGTTCGAGTGATCCGTGACGAAGACAAAGGCACCATCGCGTGGCGCATCAAGTTCCGCAATGGCAAGAAAGACATGGAACTGCTGGCCCCGATCACGACCAAGCCCTGGGGATCGGCGACACCCAAACTCGCGGACGTAGCGCCTCCGAGCAAGGAGATGCGCGACAGTGAGTTGTTGTTCAACGAGCCGAAATACATCCGCATGGATGAGGGCGGACTGCATACACTGGAATCCAATGGACTGGAAATCAAAGAGGGAGTGCAATACTAATGAGCTGCTACCAGACAATTATTGAAGACGATATCGACATCCTGGTTGCCGGTGCCGGCCTGGGCGGTACAGGTGCTGCATTCGAAGCAAGATATTGGGGTCAAAACAAGAAGATCGTTATCGCCGAAAAGGCGAACATCATGCGCTCCGGCGCGGTGGCCCAGGGGCTGTATGCGATTAACTGCTATATGGGCACACGCTTTGGCGAGAACAATCCCGAAGATCATGTGCGTTATGCACGTATCGACCTGATGGGTATGGTGCGCGAGGATCTGGCTTTTGACATGGCACGCCACGTCGACTCTACCGTGCACAACTTCGAAGAGTGGGGCCTGCCCATCATGCGCAACGAGAAGAAGGGTTCGTTCCTGCGTGAAGGCCGCTGGCAGATCATGATCCACGGTGAATCCTACAAGCCCATCGTTGCCGAAGCGGCCAAGAAGTCGGCGGACAAGGTTTTCAACCGCGTCTGTCTGACCCACCTGCTGATGGATGAGTCCAAGAAGAACCGTGTTGCCGGTGCCGTGGGCTTCAACGTCCGCACGGGCAACTACCACGTATTCAAGTCCAAAACCGTAGTCTGTGGTGCCGGTGGCGCTTCCAACATCTTCAAGCCGCGTTCTGTTGGCGAAGGTGCAGGTCGTGTATGGTACGCACCATGGTCTTCGGGTTCCGCCTATGGCCTGATGATCGAAGCCGGTGCCAAGATGACGCAGATGGAAAACCGTATCGTTCTGGCTCGATTCAAGGATGGTTACGGTCCTGTAGGCGCCTACTTCCTGCATCTCAAGACCTATACCCAGAACGCCTACGGTGAAGAGTACGAATCCAAGTGGTTCCCGGCACTGCAGGAAATGGTCGGCAGGGAATATCTGGATCCGGAAGTCTCGCACCGCACGCATCGCCCCATTCCGACCTGTTTGCGTAACCACGCGATCATCAACGAGGTGAATGCCGGTCGCGGCCCGATCCACATGGTCACCATGGAAGCCTTCCAGGATCCTCATCTGGAAGAGATAGGCTGGCATAACTTCCTGGGCATGACCGTAGGTCAGGCCGTGCTGTGGGCAGCCACCGACGTGGATCCCAAGTACGAGAACCCAGAGCTGACCACTTCCGAGCCTTATGTCATGGGTTCACACGCCACCGGTTGCGGTGCATGGTGCTCGGGTCCGCAGGACATATCGCCGCCAGAATACTACTGGGGCTACAACCGCATGACGACCATCGAGGGTCTGTTCGGTGCCGGCGATGCGGTAGGCGGTACACCGCACGCCTTCTCGTCAGGCTCCTTCACCGAGGGTCGCCTGGCTGCCAAGGCTGCCTGCAAATATATCGATGATGGCAAAGCCGAGGGCATCCGTGTTTCCGACGCGCAAATCAACCGTCGCAAGGAACAGATCTTCAAGCCGATGGAAACCTATCGCGTCTATAGCAACGAAGTGGTTGCAGGAACCGTCAATCCCAACTTCATCAACCCGAAACAGGGGCTGGATCGTTTACAGAAGCTGATGGATGAGTACTGTGGCGGTTTTGGCGTCAACTACATGACCAACGACAAACTCCTGAACATCGGCCTGAAGAAGATGTCCATCTTGGGAGAGGATCTGGAAAAGGTTGCCGCGTCAGACATCCATGAACTGCTGCGCGCATGGGAATTAAAACATCGCTTCCTCACCTCTGAGAGTGTGTTCCATCACACGCTGTTCCGCAAGGAAACGCGTTGGCCGGGGTACTACTACCGTGGCGATGCAATGAAGCTGGACGACAAGAACTGGCATGTACTGACGGTGTCCCGTCGTGATCCCGAAACGGGCGAGTACACGATGGAAAAAGCACCGCTCTACCACCTGGTAGGTGATGCGGAGAAAGCGCCGCCGACAGACCATCACTAGGCAGACGCAGGCTTGATTTACCGGTTTTGTAAAATCAGGCTTACGCAAAGATATTTGCGATAACTTGGTAGCACATTAAAGAGGACCGGCATACTTCATGTTGGTCCTCTTTTTATCTCTTTCGCAAAAATGGAGTTGGTTTGATGAATATCATTGATAAGACAGATGAAGAACTCTTGGAGATTGCAAATCCCATGTGGGCGGATCTGGTCAAATACTCGAATGAAGGCAACTACGGCGCTTTCACGCGCAGCTTTTCTAGCACGCTTATTGCGGGTGCGAATGAGGTCGAGATGGGCAGGCAGTTTGCAAGAAGCGAACTGGCAAAATCACTGTCACCAGACTATGAATATATGGGCATCATCCGTCGCGGCGAATATGTCACCGTGCTGTACAAACAGCGTAGTTCGAAAAAACCTGGGGAATGGCTGGGCAGACTGGTGCTGGGTTATGAAAAGGACAAGGTAAGAATCTTTGGCGCCACCATTTTCTAATACAAGGTTTTTATAAAGATTCGATATGTCAGATACCATAGAAAACGAAAAATTCGTCGAGCTGAATTACAAGGTCGTCGATAACAAAACCGGCGATATCCTGGTCACCGTGGATTACCCGCTGGGCTATGTTCATGGCGTAAATGATGTGTTGTCCGAGGACGTAACCAAGGCTCTGTATGGCAAGAAGGTCGGCGACATCATCGATGTGCCGATCGACACCACACTGCTATACGGCGAGCGTGATGAATCACTGGTATTCACCGATCACATAGAAAATGTCCCGGAAGAATATCGGGAGATCGGCATGACCATCACCATGGAGAATGAGCAGGGCGAGCCCAGAAACTTCATCGTCACCCGATTCGACGACAAGACATTGACTATTGACGGCAACAACCCCTTGTGCGGCAGAGATGTCACTTTCATGCTGGAAGTCTTGTCCATACGTGCAGCGACTGAGGAAGAGATCGAGCTAGGCGGAGCGGTCGGTGCCGATCCGGAATTGAACGAAATACTTGATCGGGCAAAATGAGATTCTCGACCAATTACCTGCTCTATCCTGAGAACAAGGCGCTGGAACATTCCATCGCGCACGCATTAGGTCTGCTGAGTGCTGAGGCAGCCGCTGCGGCGGCGCCGGATACCCAAGTCGCCGTTGCGGATAATTTTCGCTACGCACGCGGGAATTATGAGCAGCACCGTTTCAGCGCCAGGGTATTCGAGAGCTTGCGCGAGGCGCTTGAGCACTCGCTGACAGACCAATTTCACGAACAGGAACCCCTGGCCTGGGCCCAGACTCAGAACACTCTGGGGAACATCCTTGCGGCACAGGGCCAGCAGCGTAGAGATGCGCAATCCTACGAGCGCGCCATCCAGTGTTTCACTTATGCATTAGAGGAATTCAAACAGGAATCCTCACCCCTGGAGTGGGCAGCTGCGCAATACGGCCTGGCCACGGCCAATCAGGCGCTGGGCCGCTTGCTTGATGATACCAAGCCGTTGAAGATCGCTGTCGATGCCTACACCGATGTTCTGCAGGTCTGGACGCGGGAAGCGTACCCGGAGGAATGGATGCGTACCATGCATCAGTTGGGTGCCACTTTGCACACCTTCGGAACACTGCTCAAAGGTAATCGTCAATTCCAGAAATCCGTTGTTGCCTACAAGAATGCGCTGGCCGCACTCGACGCAGACGATTACGCATTGGAGCTGACTGCCACGCATAACAACCGGGGAGCCGCTTTGCATCATCTGGGCGAATCGGAAGAAAACCCTGACCGCATGAAAGAAGCGATCAATTCCTATGAGTTGGCATTGACGGTCAGCATGGAACAGCAACTGCCTATCCATGTATCAGTCATCTGCCGGGTGAACAAGGCGACCGCAATGAATGTGATGGCTCAATTGACGAACGATGCTGCGCTCGCGGAAGAGATCGCAGATGAATTCGAAGTGATCATCGAATGTTTCCGCCACGCGCTGCAGCCGCTCTGTTTGAAGCATTGCCAGGAACAACTGAAACTAGCACGGTCGCAGACCGCGTTAAGCAGCCAGGCGGTGGGGTGAAGAATGACTCACACCCGCACGGAAAGTTTGTTCTCCACCTCGATGAATGAGCCGGTATCCGCCAGGAAGCGGATCGTGCGCGCACCGAAACCGACTTCCGGGCTGGTTTCACCCTTATCGATCGACAAGGTCAGCGCCACGCCCAATCGCGGAGACAGATTGTGGCTCTTGCACACTTCAACGATCTTTTCCTTGAGGGGTTCCAGCTGCCTGACGAGGCTGTCAGTCAAGGCAAACACATCCACCTCTCCAGCAGTGGTCTCCGTTGATAACTCCCAGGAACTGATGACGGGTTTGTCCAGCCCGCTGTATGTGCCGGCAGCATTGACGGAGGTGGGTTCTATCCCAAGCAGGCGTGTGATGTCGTCGGGGTTGAAATGGTAACCAAGCAATGCAAAATAAGCCCGTCCTTTGTTAAATGCCACGATGTTTCCCTCGTCGATGATTTTCCTCGCCCGAGTATAACAGGTGTGCAGTCGGCGCCTGAAGCAACACAGAAAAGAGACCCCAATAATCCATGCCTGTTTTGCACAGATCCGCGCGGGGTATCGATGCAGCATGAGCTTGCCTTCAGTGCGCGCGACTCCTACCCGACGAGTCCGGGACACACGCTGGTCATCCCGCGCCGGCATGTCGCCAGTTTTTTCGAGCTGACAGCGGAAGAAGTCGCTGCCTGCATGCACCTAATTCAAGAGGAAAAAAGACTCATCGACGAGGAGTTCAGTCCGGATGGCTACAACATCGGCGTCAATGTGGGGCCGGCGGCCGGGCAAAGCATCTACCATGTGCATATACACATTATTCCCCGCTACAAAGGGGACGTTGATAACCCCCAGGGGGGCGTGCGGCATGTGATCCCGAAGAAGGGACATTACACACGCTAACGAGTACAATTCCACCGGAAGTTAGGAGGCCCTCCTCCCGTTTTCGGCTACCGATTTTTCAACCAAAGGAGTAAGAATCATGAGTGAAGAAAAAAAACCTTTTTGCCGCCCCAAGATTCCGGATGGTCACGCATACCGCGTAATCACCCGTCAGAAGGAAATCGTACCGGGTCAGTTCTTTGTTGGCTATGAAACCACCTGGGAAGCGCAACAGAAAGAAGTGCCTTACACCACTCCCAAGGCACCCTGAATTAATCTGCAGAGCATCATCAGCCGCGCGAGCCTGTTCGCTCGTACGGCTGATTTATTTTGCACGAACGCCATCAGCTAACAAATATCCACTGGGGATAAAGCAGCCTCCCCGCTTCCAGACGATTCCCGTCCAAGGTCTGCTCTTATTGGAACATTCCAAGGAGGAGTCATGGACACACAGCAACACAGCGCCGAAAGCACACAACCCCCCGCACAAGTTACCCTGATGCAGGCCTTCTGGTATTGGCTCAGGCTGGGTTTCATCAGCTTTGGCGGACCTGCCGGACAGATCGCCATCATGCATCACGATCTGGTGGAAAAGAAACGCTGGATCTCCGAGAAGCGTTTTCTGCATGCGCTCAACTACTGCATGGTGTTACCCGGCCCCGAGGCGCAACAGCTCGCCACCTACATCGGCTGGTTGATGCACCGCACTTGGGGCGGCATCATCGCGGGAGTGTTGTTCGTGTTGCCTTCGCTGTTCATACTCATCGCACTGTCGTGGCTTTACATCGCGTTCGGCGAAGTGCCGCTGGTGGCGGGCTTGTTCTACGGCATCAAACCGGCAGTCACCGCCATCGTGGCACACGCGGCGCACCGCATCGGTTCGCGTGCACTCAGGAACAATGTGCTGTGGGCCATCGCCGCTGCTTCATTCGTGGCCATCTTCGCCATGAACGTGCCCTTCCCCGCCATCGTCCTCGGTGCCGCCCTGATTGGTTATATCGGTGGACGACTCTCGCCGGAGCATTTCAAGACAGGCGGCGGACACGGCAAGGCGAACGAGTCGTTCGGCGCAGCACTCATCGACGATGACACGCCGACACCCGAACATGCACGTTTTTGCTGGGGCGGACTCATCAAGGTCGCCGTCATTGGCGGGCTGTTGTGGCTACTGCCTATGGCCTTACTGACGGTGAACTACGGATGGGATCACACGCTGACGCAGATGGGCTGGTTCTTCACCAAGGCCGCGCTGCTCACCTTTGGCGGAGCCTATGCGGTGTTGCCTTATGTGTATCAGGGCGCGGTCGGATATTACGGCTGGCTCACTCCGATGCAGATGATCGACGGCTTGGCACTGGGCGAGACCACACCGGGACCGCTCATCATGGTGGTGGCCTTCGTCGGTTTCATCGGTGGTTACACGCAAGCACTGTTTGGTGCCGAGAATCTGTTTCTGGCGGGCGCAGTGGCCGCAGCATTGGTGACATGGTTCACCTTCCTGCCTTCGTTCATGTTCATCCTCGCGGGCGGACCGCTGGTGGAATCCACGCACGGCGATATGAAATTCACCGCACCGTTGACAGCCATCACCGCTGCCGTGGTGGGCGTGATATTGAATCTGGCCCTGTTCTTCGGCTATCACGTACTGTGGCCACAGGGCTTCGACGGCACATTCGATATCGCCTCGGCAGTGATCACACTCGCTGCTGTCATCGCACTGTTTCGCTACAAACGCGGAGTGATGGAAGTGATCGCGGCATGCGCGGTGGCGGGATTGATTTTCAAGATGGTCGCATCGTTATGACTACGCAGCGCGACCTTTAAGTAAGCAAGAGTCTGCTTCTCGACCATAGCGATCGACTCAGCTATCAGAGTTTTGCCCGCCTATGTATTCTTTACAAAAGCGGGTATTACCCAGGCAGGACGAACGGAATTTTCAATTCATCCTAGAAAAAGCTGTTGTCCACGAACCACACGAAAAACACGAAAAATACGAACAGATTCAAATGCATACCGTTGTTGATGCGGTCACCCGGTGGGTGTTACGCTGACTTTATGTAACTTATTGATTTGTTTCGTGACTTTCGTTCTTTTGCGAGTTGCTGCCTTTGGCAGCATCCCTGCGAAAACCATTGCGTGGATGAAAAAAGGTTCTTAGGTTCATCAAGTCTGCGCCCAGGCCAGACCGTCATAGCGCCAGCCGTTGTGCGAGTTACGGTGGTGGTGTTCATCGAGATCACCCTCAAAGCCGTGCAACACATTGTAGACTTCCTGAAGTCCGGCTTTTTCCAGCGCCAGACCGGCATCCACCGAGCGGCGGCCCGAACGGCAGATCAGCACGACAGGACGATTCACACTGGCGGCCTTTTTCACATGCGAGACAAAGTCAGGGTTGTAATCCCAGTCCGGACCATCCACCCAGGGTATCAGTATGGAACCTTCCGGACGGCCGATGAACATGTGTTCCATTTCACTGCGCACGTCGATGAATACCGCCTCGGGGTTGTCTTGCAGAAATTTGTGTGCTTCTTTGGGGGTCAAGTGTTGCATGTACAGCTCTCCTGAACTAACGGGCCGACCATGATAACCGCTGGCGTGCAAGTTGTACAAAAAGTCTGCTGCTCACGACGGAACGGCTAGCTTTGCCTCTGCACCTAGCGGCAGTTTCACGCAGCTATTGCGAATGGGCAATATTCTCGTCCAGAGCCGCTTGTTGGGCATTTCGCGCTTATCAAGCCTACGGCTCGAAACACTGCAAGGTACGTATTTCGAAAGCCATTTTTTCCAGATCACCCAGTATCCAGGTAAACATCCCCTCCACGCCCGGCGCGCCTATGCCGGAAACCGAGCCGGGATTGACCAGCCAGCATTCGCCCCCCTTGACATGCTTCTGCCTGTCGACATGCGCGGTGTGGCTGTGCCCGTGGCAGACCAGGTCGTAATCGCCGGTGCAGGCGAAGGCATGACCATGGTGCGGCATATGGGTGACGAATATCCTGCGCCCGCCCAGATCGAGCACCGCCTCCTCACCGTAATAGGTGAAAAGTCCATTGGACTTCGCCATCATGCGGTACAAGGCCGCAACGTCGCCGATGTTGTTGCCGTGGACTGCGTGCATGGGGATATCGAGTTTGAGGGAAGCGCGCAGGGTGTTGACGCCGATCAGGTCGCCGCAATGAATGACGGCCTGTGCGCCCGCCAGCTGCGCCTGGGCTATCGCCGCCGCGAGGGGTTCCGCACGATCATGACTGTCTGAAACAATACAGATTTTCATTTATTTCGCATCCCGCAAGGCATGAAACTTGCCAGCTACCCGAGTTCAGGCGACCACACCCTGCAACTATTAAAAATTTACTCGAAATTCGTGTAACACCCAGCGCATGATAACTCAATGCCCAGCCCTTCAGAACTGCACGAGCCATACGCTCTAGCTGGATACGATTGTGCATATCTTGGCAGGCCCGCCCATTAGGCACAATCATACAGTCGCGCGTCTATACCCATATCGGGTGTGATAAAACATAACCCGAACGAGTTTATTTCATCCGGTGTGTTGATATTTTCGGGGATTAGACTTAGTCTGCACCAAGTATTCTGGAACTGGCCGCCACGTTGATGCAGAAAAAAACGATTCCAATCGCCATCGCAAACCACAGCACCTTCCTGTGGGTGCGCGATCCCGACTTCACTCCGCCCGGAGAAGATGGTGGCGTGGCAGTGTGTCTGACGCATGAATTTTCTGCGCCGCGTGCAGGCGATCTCAAGACGCTGCTGGAAACCTTTCTGGAAAGCATTATCGGCACAGTCAATGCCACGGCAGGAGTGGTGCGGCTGTTATCTCCCGACGGATGCACCCTGCAGATCATCAGTTCGGCCGGACTCTCCGAAGATTTACAGGAAGAAGCCGAAAATTATGTCGAGCTGGATTGCGAGGCCAGCGACAATGCCACAATGGGCCATGTCGTCCACGCTTCAGACATCAGCGGATGCAACTCAAGACAAAACTGCCCCCACTCCAGTTGCCGTTTTCAGTCACTGGTTGCCGCCCCGCTTGAGGGGCAGGATTCATCCGGCGCACCGCTCGGCATTCTGACCATCTTCTTCGATGTATCGCGCACTGCCGCAAGCAAGGTCATGAACACGCTGGCGGCCTTTGCCGAAATAATGAGCGCCACCATCGAGCACACGCGCGTTAACCGCGATGTCAGACGCTTCGAACTGCTGGCCGAGCGTCAGGTCATCGCCAACGATATACACGACTCGCTGGCACAAACGCTGACCTACTCGCGCATGCGCGTAAACCTGCTGCTCGAAGCCATACGCACCGGCAATCAGGTGATGGCAAGCAAATACGCTCGGGATCTGGATGAAGCGCTTGAAATCGGACAAAAGAGCACCCGGGAGCTGATCGCCGATTTTCGCTGTGACATGAACCGTGGCGGACTGTCGATTGCGCTCAATGATCTGGCCAGCGAATTTCGCAGACGCAACAACATCGTGCTCGAATACCACAATAAACTGGTCGATCTGGAACTGCCTCTGGAACATGAAATTCAGGTCTACTACATCGTTCGCGAGGCGCTGACCAATATCGCCCGCCATTCCGAGGCGACACATGCGCGCCTGTTCGTCTCGGCAAAATTCGGTTACTACGTTTTCACCATAGAAGACAACGGCACCGGTGCCTGCACCTTTACACCCGTGGAAGGGCACTACGGCGTGATGATCATGCGCGAGCGTGCCCACCGGATAGGTGGCGAGATCAGGGTCGAGAGCGCTGCCGGCCTGGGTACGCAGGTACAATTATTTTTCCCCGAACCACCGCTGGACTGGAGAGTTGCAAATGACTGACAAAATTAAAGTTGTGCTGGTTGACGATCAATGCCTGTGCCGACAGGGGCTGAGTGAATTACTGTCCAACTGTTACGGTTTCGACGTGCTGGGCGCAACCGGGAATATAGGCGAACTGCGCACCCTGCTGGACCAGAAACCCGATCTGCTGATCGTTGATCTGCGCATGAAGCCACTGGACGGCATTTCCCTGCTGGAGCAGCTGCGCAGCGAGGGCTATCTGACACCCGCCATCATGCTCACCATGAGCGATTCGGAAATCGATCTGGGGAACGCGATACGCGCCGGGGTGCGCGGATATTTGCTCAAGGATATGGCTCCTGATGAGGTGGTCGATGCGATCCGCCGGGTTGCTGCGGGCGAACTGGTCGTTGCCCCCACCATGACGGTAAAGATGATCGAAATGTTGCGCGGTGATCAACCCGAGCAGGAACCAAAGGACTCCTTCAAATTACTGACTGAACGTGAACGCGAGATACTGCAATTGCTGTCACGCGGCGAAAGCAACAAGGCCATCGCACTGACCCTGCACATAAGTTACGACACGGTGAAACAGCATGTGCGCCACATTTTGAACAAGCTCAATCTGTCTTCGCGCGTGAAGGCAGCCGTTCTGTTTACAAAGGAACAGGGCATGGCGAACAGCGAGGATACGTTGCCACGCAACTGAAAGCAGCAGGCAACCTACGACTAATAATCAATACGCAGAGAGGAAAACAATGGCACACATCGTAATCATGGGAGCGGGTATTGGCGGCATGCCTGCAGCCTACGAAATGCAGGAAATGATACGCAAGGGCGATAAGGTAACCGTCATATCTAACAGCGAGAACTTTCACTTTGTGCCGTCCAATCCCTGGGTAGGGGTCAAGTGGCGCAGTCGCAAGCAGATCGAATTTCCGATACGCGCCTATCTGGAGCGCAAGGGAATCAACTTCATTTCCACGGGTGTGAAGCGTGTCCATCCCGACAACAACCAGCTTGAATTGAACGATGGCAATACCGTTGCGTACGACTATCTGATCATCGCTACCGGCCCCAAACTCGCCTTCGAGGAAATCGAAGGACTGGGGCCTCACGGCGGCCATACCTATTCGGTATGCCATGTCGATCACGCAATGAAGTCACACGACGAATGGGAAAATTTCTGCCAGAACCCCGGCCCCATCGTCGTGGGCGCCGTGCAAGGCGCTTCCTGCTTCGGCCCCGCCTACGAATACGCCTTCATCATGGAAACCGACTTGCGCCGTCGCAAGATCCGCAGCAAGGTACCGATGACCTTCGTCACCTCCGAACCCTACATCGGCCACCTCGGCCTGGGCGGCGTGGGCGATTCCAAGGGGATACTCGAATCAGGCATGCGCGACAAGCACATCAAGTGGATATGCAACGCCAAAGTCACCAAAGTCGAAGCGGGAAAGATGTATGTCACCGAACACGACGACATGGGCGTGGAGAAACAAAAACACGAATTGCCATTCAACTACAGCATGATGCTGCCTGCCTTCAAGGGCGTGGATGCCGTGTTCGGTATCGAGGGTCTGGTTCAGGCGCGCGGCTTCATCATCGTGGACAAACATCAGCGTAACCCCAAGTACAAAAACATCTTTGCGGTGGGCGTATGCGTTGCCATCCCGCCGGTGGAAGCCACCCCCATCCCGGTTGGCACACCCAAGACGGGCTACATGATCGAATCCATGGTTACCGCCGCCGTGCACAACATCCGCGCCGACCTGATGGGTGAACCCGCCGACAAGGAAGCGACCTGGAACGCCGTCTGTCTGGCCGACTTCGGTGAAAGCGGCGTCGCGTTCGTGGCAATCCCGCAGATTCCGCCGCGCAATGTCAACTGGTTCTCCGAAGGGAAGTGGGTGCATCTGGCCAAGGTGGCGTTCGAGAAATACTTCATCCGCAAAATGAAGAAAGGCACTTCTGAGCCATTTTACGAAGGCGGCATCCTCAAGATGATGGGCATAGACAAGCTGAAGTAAGCGGCTGTCGCCTGTTATTTATCCGCTAGGCGCAGCCTCCTGCGCCCAGCCCGCAGGACGTGAAATTATCGCTACGAAAGGAAAACACATGCAACTCGACGACCGCAGTCTGGATATGCTCTACCGCAACGCACGCACCCACAACGCGTGGCTGGATCAACCGGTAAGCGACGATCTGTTGCGCCAGATTTACGACTTGATGAAATGGGCGCCCACCAGCGCCAATTCGAGTCCGGCGCGCATCGTGTTCGTAAAGAGCGAGTCGGCTAAACAGCGTCTGCTGCCCGCCATGATACCGGAGAACCTGGAGAAGACCCGCAGCGCTCCGGTCACCGCCATCATTGCCCAGGATCACGAATTTTACGAGAAACTCCCCGTCCTGTTTCCGCACACCGATGCCCGCGCCTGGTTCGTCGGCAACACGGCGCTGATCGATACCACCGCATTCCGCAACGCTACCTTGCAAGGTGCCTACCTGATCCTCGCCGCCCGCGCGCTTGGGCTGGATGCAGGCCCCATGTCGGGCTTCGATAATGCAAAAGTAGATCAGGCGTTCTTCTCAGGCACCAAGATCAGATCCAATTTCCTGATCAATCTGGGCTATGGGGATGCGTCCAAGCTATTTCCACGCGGTCCGCGTTTGCCTTTCGAGGAAGCGGCCAGCATCCTGTAAACCTGCACTGACTACAACAGTACCGGGCTATCCGGCATTTCGTTGGACTTGTCGTTGCGCGCCGGAAAGTGGCGCGTCAGATGGGCACCCACCGCCTGTATGCCGCACAACACCCCCGCTTCAAACTCGCCCGCACGAAACGCCGCTTCCATCTGCTGGCATATCGCCTCCCATACCTCAGCCCCCAGTCTGACATGGATGCCGCGATCAGCGACGATCTCGACATCGCGATCTGCCAGCAGCAGATAGATCAGCACGCCGTTATTGTGCTCGGTATCCCAGACGCGCAACTCGGAAAACACCTCGATTGCGCGTTGCCTGGCCGTCTGTCCGGCCAGCAGCGGTGCCAGCTCCAGGGCAGGCTCGACCGCAAAGCGTATCTGCCCGCTGTGCTGCGCCTCGTTTGCGCGGATGGCGTGCTCTATCGCATTCAGCGTCTGGCGCGGGAATACCCGCCGCACAGACGCGCGGCCTGTTGTTAAATGCTGCATAGTACGCCGTATAGTCATCTCACAACCGCCCCGAGGCACCGCCTCCGCC